>Ga0247841_10000278_pt1 | contig 139521 bp, 114 predicted proteins | sample LaCruzMarch2015__2_FD_192410 | JGI IMG/M metagenome (GOLD analysis project Ga0247841, IMG submission 192410) | Freshwater microbial communities from meromictic Lake La Cruz, Castile-La Mancha, Spain - LaCruzMarch2015_18m | ecosystem: Environmental > Aquatic > Freshwater > Lake | place: Spain...
CTTGACTCAAATCGGCCACTGTCATACAAGCCAAGTCAACAGCGTCGCTTCGCTCCGATAGGGTGGCCGATTTATCCCGGAATGGGTGGCCGATTTGACCGGATTACGCAAGTGCGACATTGGTGGAGGAAGAACCGCTCTTTCCGGCTTGTTCTACCGCTGAATACCGCGCTTGATGAGGATGGCAAGCACAGAGATATCGGCCGGATTGACGCCAGGAATACGGGACGCCTGCCCGAGATTTGTCGGTCGTACAAAGGCGAGTTTTTCTTTGGATTCATGCCGCATGCATACGATCTTACGATAGTCCATCCACTGAGGAATGACCTGGTCTTCCAGTAGCTTGGCACGGTCAACCTGCTGCTGTTCGCGCCGTATGTACCCATCATACTTGGCTCGGATCTCGAGCTGGTTGATCACGTCCTCGTCCGTGACCAGGCGTGTACCGGGCAGATCGAGGTACTTCATCTCAGGGCGACGAAGCACTTGCAGGAGATTCGTTCCATCGTTCTGCCAGACGGTCGCAAGCCGTTGCAGTTCATGCTCTGTTTCAGACATCAGCAGCTCAGTATCCCGGACATAATCTGATGATACCAAGCCGATATCTCTTGCCACGGACAGCAGTCTGAATCTTGCATTATCTTGGCGCAGCATCAGGCGATGCTCGGCACGCGACGTAAACATGCGATATGGCTCATCCGTTCCTTTGGTCACGAGATCATCAACCATTACGCCAATGTACGCCTCATGACGATGAAGCACAACGGGACCAAGATTCTTGACTTTTCTAAAGGCATTCACTCCGGCCATAAAACCTTGTCCGGCAGCCTCTTCATAGCCCGTGGTTCCATTGATTTGGCCCGCAAAGAAAAGGTTTTCTATGAGCTTAGTCTCGAGTGTTGGGAGAAGTTGTGTAGGATCCGCGAAATCATATTCAATCGCATAGGCCCACTTGAGAACCTGGGCCTTTTCGAGGCCGGGAATGGAATGAATCATCCGGAGCTGAACGTCCTCCGGCAGACTGTTTGATAATCCATTAGGATATATCAATGGTGTATTCCGTCCATCCGGCTCGATAAAGACGTGGTGCTGCTCCTTATCGGCGAACTTTACGATTTTATCCTCTATCGAAGGACAATACCTCGCTCCAGTGCCTGTGATCTGCCCGCCGTACAGCGAACTTCGGGCAAGATTATCGCGGATTATGCCGTGAGTCTCCGGGGTTGTATGAGTCAAGTAGCACGGTATCTGCGGGGAATGGAGCGGCCATGGGCGTAGAGGGGTTGGATGTTCCACGTGGAACAATGCTTCTTGATTCTCTGATTGTTCCACGTGGAACATCCGGAATTCCTTCGCTGCGAGTGAAGAAAAGAATGGCGGCGGCTTCATTCCGGGCTGAATTTGCATCTTCGAGTAATCCAAGCTGTCCTTATGCAATCTCGCGGGAGTACCGGTTTTGAGTCGACCGAGCCGAAATCCTAAGTCTTTCAGTGAGGCACTGAGTTCGTTGGCGGCATCTTCGCCATCACGGCCTCCAGAGTGTGCTTTGCCGCCGATATGGATAGTTCCGCGAAGAAAGGTTCCGGCGGTGACAATGACGGCTCTCGCCTGAATTATAGATGAATCCGCGGTCAAGACTCCTCTGAGTTGGCCGTTTTCGCTGAGTATTGCAGTTACACGTGCCTCAAGGGTTTCCAAATTCGATGTTCCCGATACAACGGCGCTGAGTCTCGATGAATATGCCTGTCTATCGCATTGGGCTCTGTTTGACTGAACGGCAGGACCCTTGCGGGTATTCAATACACGGAACTGGATTCCAGTGTAGTCGGTGTTGCGCGCCATTTCGCCACCAAGGGCATCTAATTCGAACACGAGGTGCGACTTGGCAATGCCGCCAATGGAAGGATTGCAGGACATAAGTCCGATGGTATCTGAGCGAATTGTGATCAGTGCCGTCTTGGCGCCCAGCCTGGCTGCAGCGAGTGCGGCTTCGCAACCGGCGTGACCGCCGCCAACAACAATAATATCGTAGGAAGGAGTCATCTTGATGGTGCTATTTCCCAATGCAAAATCGGGAAAATATCTGGTTAAGGAGATCCTCGTGATAACTGTGGCCTATCAGAAACGCCAATGTTTCCGCAGTGTTTCGGAGAATTGAGGCTGCTGGGGGCAGCGTATCCTCTTTTCCTGAGCGCAGCAGGTCTGAGGCTTCTCTGATGCTGTTGCTGGCGTCTGAAAGTATTTGCCTGTGGCGCTCCGAAATTGTCGCGTGGACGGGGCCGGCGGTGAAAGATGCGAGCTTTGCGGCAAGAGTTGTCTTCAGGTTATTAACACCCATTCCTGTGGTTAGGCTGACCCTGACCATGGGGAGCGTGGGCGGTGGCAAGGCAGATGGCTCCTGACTCATGTCGGTCTTGTTTAAGACTACTATGGTCCTGGCTGCGACGAGACGTTGAAGATCGGCTATCTCTGCTTTGTCGGCCGGTTGGGAGGCATCGAGAACATGAATACGCAAATCGGCCCGCTCTATCTGGGATTGTGCTCTCAAAACGCCTTCGCGCTCTATTTCGCACGTAGCTTCGCGGAGCCCTGCGGTATCGACGAGTTTAAGAACGACACCATCAAGTATCAGATTCTCTTCAATAGTATCGCGAGTGGTGCCCGGATGGTGCGTTACAATAGCGCGACTTGTTCCGAGAAGGGTATTGAAGAGTGTCGATTTCCCAGCGTTCGGCTTTCCTGAGATCACGGTTAGAATGCCTTCTCGAAGAACGTGCCCATCCTGCCATGTGCTAAGAATTTCCTTCAGATTCCGTTGGATCTGAAATAGTCTTGTTTCTACGCTTTCGACTGATATTGGCGCCAATTCATCTTCCGGGAAATCCAGCGAGCTCTCGATATCGGCAATAACAGACAATATGCTAGCATAAGTAATTTGTATATAAGCGCTTAGAGAGCCTTTGAGCTGTTCGACGGCGGCTGCGGCTGCGCGGTCTGAGGATGCGCGGACTAGATCAAGGACCGCTTCGGCCTGCAGCAGATCGATCCTGCCGCTAAGAAAAGCTCTCTTGGTGAATTCGCCAGGCTCTGCCGGTCTCGCGCCGGCTTCTATCGCTCGCCGCAAGATGCGCCTGGCGGATATCAGGCCGCCATGGCCTTGAATCTCAACCGTATCTTCCCTGGTGTAACTGTGCGGAGCCCTGTAGATGAGCAGTATGGCTTCGTCGATATCGGACGACTCGGGAGCGGCACCGGTAACGTGACCATAGGTGAAGGTTCCGCCGTTCCGCAGAGAAGGGGGCTTGCCTTTGCATCGGAACACCTTATCGGCTATCTTCAAGCTCGCCGGCCCCGAAATTCGCACAATGCAGATTCCGGCCTCGCCAGGCCCGGTCGCAATTGCCGCGATTGTATCGTTCTGTTGGTTCATGTGAGAGGTCGGAATCATAGTCCCTGGACTTACGGTTGGCAAGGTCGGCAAGACGCCTGTCAAGACGCCCGCCGGCATTATACTGTCGGCGCCCCGCCAGATGCCGAAGAGACTGACAAGCTAGGGTGGGGGATGTGGAAAGAGGGAAGACCACGCAATCCTGTCAATGGTCATACTCAGAGATGTCGGGGGGAGTTGGCAGTCTTGACAAAACCGTAGACGCTCATGTATAGTTCTATTATACATTTGAACACAGAACAGAAGGGCGGGGGATCATATGGAAGCAACAGTTGTTGATTTGCGTTATCACATGAACGACGTACTGAAGGCGCTCGATCGAAACGAGAATGTCAGTGTCCTTTATCGTGGCAAAGTGAAGGGGGTCATAAAGGCGCCTGTTCAATCGACTACGGCAAAGGTGCGGGATCATGGCTTCTTCGGCTGTCGGGCCTCGTCGAAATCCGTTACCCGGATCATGGACCAGATTCGTGGAGGCCGCTGCCGTGATCTTTGACACAGATATTTTCATATGGGTTCAGAGAGGTAATATCAAAGCCGCCTGCCTGATCGAGAGTGATGATGGCCGCATGTTGTCAGTACAGACATACATGGAATTGCTTCAGTGTGCGGAGAATCGACAGCAACACGAAAAGACACAGTCTTTCTTGAAGGAATTCGGGTTCCGGACACTGCCCCTCAGCGAGAATATCGGGCATAGGGCTGCCGTCTACATTGAGGAGTATGGGCTTTCGCACGGATTGAGGGCAGGCGACGCAATCGTTGCTGCCACGGCCGCGGAGCACGGCTTGATCTTGTGCACGGGCAACGCAAAGCACTTCAATCCAATCCGAGATCTGAAAACGCGGATCTTCAAAGCATAACGATCCGGGCGACCGAAATTGGGCTGGCATCGTTGCCAGCAGGGGGGCGCGATCCAACCCGGCGGACAAGAGCAGCCGGATAGAACAAGAGGATGAAAAGGAGATAAACCATGGATACAGAGGTCTTTGTACTGTGTGACGCGGCTACGGATGATACCGGCAAACTGAACATACTCGGGGCTTTCGACTCAATCATGGCCAGGGCGCTGCCGGTTGTTCACCCGCAATGTGCCGTGGCGCTGCGAATCAGGTTTCTGCGGGTTGAAGCCGGTGATCATAAGATCAAGATCAGTCTGATGGACGAGGACGGGAAATCGGTTGTTCCTGATCTTGACGCGGCCGTGAACATCCGGTTCCGCGGTCCGGAATCGTCGCTGGCTGTCAATATGATCATGAACCTGCAACGGGTGCAGTTCAAAATGACCGGCGAGTACTCGATCAACCTTGCGATAGACGGCCGGCACGAACGTTCGATTCCCCTGGCAATCCGGGTTAAGCAGCAGCAGGAATCCAACTAATCCAGGATCCGGGTGGGGGTGTCTGTGGCAGGGTTCGCACCGGCAGTCCCTCCGACAGCGTGCATATCCCTTATTACCAGCACGCTCTTGTAGCCGGATGGCAGGTTTGGCGACCCCTCGACGGCGATATCCTTGACCATCCATTCCTCGTTGATCTTCTTGAAGCTGACCACCGAAAGCCGCCTAAGCATCTTGCCGGCGGCATCATATTCCTCGGCTTTCAGAAACATCCGGTATTTCTGATCAATCCACACTCTCAGCTTCATGGGTTGTTTCACCTCGCTCTGCGGCGGGCATAACTCGACAATGAAACAATCGCGACCTTTGTAGGAGTCTTCGCCCGCAACCGAACCGTCTCTCCACCATAGGAACGGAAAAGTCAGGTCCGACCATGAAACACCGGTATCGCGGATCACATCAAAGAGCCCCGGCAAAGGAGAAGATTGCAGGGGATCTCCCTTTTCGTACTCATAGCGCGGCTGTTTGCCGGGTTCGCGCTCCATCTTAAACTGCTCCAGCGTAGCGCCCAGGGCATCAAACAAGGTATAGCAACCGGATACTGACTTCCCGTTGATATGGAGCCTGATATCTACGTTGTAGGCGCGAAGAGTCCTCTGCGCGCGGTCCCTGACGCCGAGCCGGCCGACTATAAGGACAGGTTGGTTTGGCATCTGGGCAACCACGGAGTCGAGAAGCTGTTGGGCTGACGGTGGTTGGTTCGTTCCGGCAAATACAGGATCGGGAACGACAGAAACCCCTGCAAGGAGGAGTGATGTAATAACGATGAAAGACCGCCGATGTTCTTGTTTGTGGGTCATATTCGCGCTTAAGGTAAACCAATCGGCTGGTTTCTTCAATTGCTGTTTTTGCCAAGGTGCTTGCTATTGACAAACTGACGGGCCGTACGCAGTAGATTCACGATTGCAACACGGGGATCAATCATCGTTTTTTTGGACGTATTTTTCATTGTATGGGGTGGGGTGTTGGGGTAGATTCTCCGAGTCTTTTTGTGTTCTCGAGGAATCCCGATACTGCGTAGAAGTTGGCCGAATCCTAAAAAACGGAAGGTGAATAGATGAATAGAACTCTGTCCAGGTGGTTTGCGTTTACGTTTGTATTCCTCGCAATGTGTTCGGTGGCGGTGGCGGGCGAGGCGGATATCAAGATCCCCGATTTGAGCGCGGTCTCATTCGCCGGGCTTGGTGGCGTCAGCGGTATTAACCTGATGTATCTTGGTATCATTATATGCGCGATTGGTGCCGGCTTCGGCATAGTGCAGTACTTTCAGACTAAAGCCCTGCCGGTACACGATTGCATGGCCAAGGTCTCCAACACGATCTGGGAAACGTGCAAAACCTATCTCTTCACGCAAGGTAAGTTCCTGGCGATCCTCTGGGTCCTGATTGCGGCTTGCATGGTGTACTACTTCAAGGTGCTGCAACAGGAAAGCGTGAGCAAGGTTATCATCATTCTGCTCTGCTCGATCCTGGGCATACTTGGTTCCTACGGGGTAGCCTGGTTTGGTATTCGTATCAACACCGTATCTAACTCCCGCACGGCGTTTTCCGCGCTCAAAGGCAATCCTTTTGCAACTCTTTGCATCCCGCTCCGGTCCGGCATGAGCGTCGGGCTGCTTCTTGTAGCGGTTGAACTCTTCTTCATGATCTGCATCCTGGTCTTCCTGCCGAGGGACCTGGTTGGCCCTTGCTTCATAGGTTTTGCCATCGGCGAATCGCTCGGGGCCAGCGTGCTGCGTATCTGCGGCGGTATCTTCACCAAGATTGCCGATATCGGGTCTGACCTGATGAAGATCGTCTTCAAGCTTCCCGAAGATGACCCGAAGAATCCGGGTGTAATTGCCGATTGCACGGGCGATAACGCCGGAGACAGCGTTGGTCCTACTGCCGATGGATTTGAGACTTACGGCGTGACCGGCGTGGCTCTTATTGCGTTCCTTGCGCTGGCCCTGGCTGCGAGCCCGGTTGTATGCGCCACCCTGATCATCTGGTTGTTTGTCATGCGCGCCCTGATGATTGTTACTTCGCTGGTATCGTACTTTGCCAACGAAATGATCAGTAAGGCCATGTTCAACGGCAAGAAGGATTTTGATTTCGAAGCCCCGTTGACCCACCTGGTGTGGATCACATCCGCCGTCTCCATCGTGATTACGTTCATCGCCAGTAAGCTTCTTCTGGGCGACTTCAAGGATGCGGCGGGTGTCGTTCAGCCCAATCTCTGGTGGGTGCTGTCCATGATAATAAGCTGCGGCACCGTGGCCGGGGCGATCATACCTGAATTCACGAAGATCTTCACCAGCACCAACTCCAAGCATGTCAAGGAAGTGGTCAACTGTTCCAACCACGGCGGCGCGTCACTGAACATCCTGTCGGGCTTTGTTGCCGGCAATTTCTCCGCGTTCTGGATGGGGTTGGTTATCATGCTGCTCATGTTCACTTCCTACTACTTCTCTCAGAATCCGGCACTCATGGGGATTATGCCGGCTGAATTCGCCTTTGCCGCGCCGATCTTTGCCTTCGGTTTGGTCGCATTCGGCTTCCTCGGCATGGGCCCGGTGACGATCGCCGTGGACAGCTATGGTCCCGTTACAGACAATGCCCAGTCGGTCTACGAGCTGAGCCAGATTGAGGGACGCAAGGGTATCAAGGAGGACATTGAAAAGAACTTCGGTTTCAAGCCTGATTTCGAGAATGGCAAGTATCAGCTTGAAAAGGGCGACGGCGCCGGAAACACCTTCAAGGCTACGGCCAAGCCCGTGCTTATCGGCACCGCCGTGGTTGGCGCGACCACGATGGTCTTCGGCATCATCATGCTGCTGCAGAAAATGTACGAGAATCAGGTGGCTTCAGGCGTGCCGGGTATGTTCAAGCCCGTCATTCAGGCGCTGAGCATTGTGCAGCCGGAAGTCATTCTCGGCCTCATCATGGGCGGCGCGGTGATATACTGGTTTACCGGCGCGTCCTGTCAGGCGGTAGTCACCGGCGCATACCGCGCCGTGGTCTACATCAAGGATCACATCAAGCTTGATGCTTCAACCGCCTCCGACAAGGATAGCAAAGAGGTTGTGGCCATTTGCACCAAGTACGCGCAGAAGGGAATGTGGAATATCTTTATCGTAGTGTTCTGCTTCGCGCTGGCGCTGCCGTTCTTCAATCCATACTTCTTCATCGGCTATCTGATCGGCATCGCGTTCTTCGGTCTGTTCCAGGCAATCTTCATGGCCAATGCTGGCGGCGCGTGGGATAACGCGAAGAAGATCGTGGAAGTGGATCTCCGCCAGAAGGGGACTGATTTGCATGCCGCAACGGTCGTAGGCGATACCGTGGGTGATCCTTTCAAGGACACCTCATCTGTCGCAATGAATCCGGTGATAAAGTTCACGACACTGTTCGGGTTGCTGGCGGTGGAAATCGCGGTAACTATGAAGGACCAGAATCTCAAGTACGCAATCGGCGGGGTTTTGTTCCTCGTGGCGCTGGTGTTCGTATACCGGTCGTTCTACAGCATGCGGATTCCGCAGGAAGCAAAGAGCTGACGGCGGCTCCCACGTTTTCCGGCTGCATCTGAAAGCGCCGCGGCAGAGCGCCGCGGCTAGTGCGTGTTTTCACGATATTGCAGACACGGCGCTCCGCCGCCGTGTCTTGGGTAGCTCCGCAGCGCTCAACCATGAAAGTCGTATTTCTAGGCACTGGCACCTCTGTTGGAGTACCGGCTATCGGTTGCGACTGCGCGGTTTGCGCCTCAGTTGATCCCAGAAACAAGCGGTTTCGCTCCAGCATGTATCTTGAGGCCGCGGGCAAGCATGTGGTTGTGGATACCTCGCCGGATTTCCGGTCGCAGGTTCTGGCATTCAAAATACCGCGCGTTGATGCACTTGTCTTTACCCACTCACACGCGGATCACATCCTCGGCTTCGATGACATTCGCCGGTTCAATACACTGCAGGGCTGTATCGTTCCCGCCTACGGTTCACCGGACACAATTGCCGACATGAACCGGATCTTCGACTACATTCATCATGAGCACCCGCCCGGCGTTTACCGGCCCAGGGTTGAGTTTCACGAAGTCACCGCGCCGTTTGAGATAGGCGGGGGAATCAAGGTTGAGCCGTTGGCAGTGCCTCATGCGAGGAAGACAACATATGGATACCGTTTTGAGGCCGATGGCCGCAAGATGGGCTATTTTCCCGACTGCCATGTGCTGCCGGAAGAGACAATAGCCCGCCTTCAGGGCCTGGATGTAATGATTCTAGATGCTCTCAGGCGAAAGCCGCACAGCACACATCTATCGCTGGACGAAAGCGTTTCGGCGCTCAAGCGGGTGGGCGCCGGGAAGTCGTTCATTACTCACATGGGCCACGATTTTGACCACGATCAGATCCAGAGGGAACTGCCGCCCTCCATGTACGTATCCTACGACGGGCTCAAGCTCGAGTGGTAAACGAATAATAACACCCAATATCCAGCAAGAAATATCCAACCGAACATCGGAAATGCAGGCTTTCTTTCCGACTTCTACTGCTGTCCCAAACTGAATTTGTACTTGGACACCCGCCTGCTCCCGAACCGCAGTGAGGGCGGGCAGGTTGGCAAATTCCTTGCAGCACCTCGTCATAGTCCCGACGCGTTTCGCTGTCGGGACGAATACGGGTTGGCTGTTGGATATTCATTTTGGTTGTTACTGATGTCCCGAAGCAGTCGCGCATGATAGCTCGGCGAGAATTGCCGGGAACAGGTTTCATGGAGATTTAAGAAACAAAAGGACTCGGGGGCGGGACAATCCATAAGCCACCGATCCGGTGGCTTATGATGTAGCTTCCATCCAAGGAACTGGCGAGCCGCTCATCCAGCAATCACTTTGCCGCCCGCTTCGCGGGCGCTTTTGAGGTCTTGGCTCTTGGCGCTGATGTCTTGGTGGCAGAATTGTCTGTCTCTTCCGCACCGCCGCTCGTTGCGCCTGGCGCTGGCATCATGTTAGCTTTGCCTTCTTCAAACACTGATATCATTCCGCGTATTTCGGATTGTGGCACCCGGAGTTCGATACTCTGTGTCTGGCCGAGCGTCTTGCCGGTGATAGTCACAAAATCACCTGGAGGCAGTTCTTTTGCAGGTGAACTTGCGCTGGCATTGCCGCCCATCGCGGCAGCCATACTCCGCTGGATCATGTTCATTGTCATGCGTGCGTAGTTCGGCAACGAAACCAGCGCTGCAAAAGAGGCGTTCTTTGGGAGTCTCGCCAGGGCCGCGGCAACCTTTGCGTCGGTTGTGAGATCAGGAGCTTGGCCGCGCGCAACCTTGATTGCGCGGGACATGGTTTCCTTCCCGCCCATGGAGATAACCGCCGTGTGATCCACGATCGCAATGCGCATTGTCATGCCTTCCGGCCCGTACATGGAGTCCATCATCTTCTTCATCTGCTCCTGGGATTCGGGTGGTGTTCCGGCTGGCGTATCGAAGGTTATCGTTGTCTTCATCAAATCAACAGGGAGACCCTCCATCGTCTCAGCGTTCATCTTGTAGCTGTACTCCATCTTCATTGCCGGGTTTGCGCCGGGCATCATGGGTGACATGCTGGAGAATCCCTTCATCAAATCTGTCATGAGAGGCATCATCTTAGCCATCTGCTTCCTGAAGGCGTCTGCATCTTTGACTGTGAATGTTTCGACAAGCCGGTACATTCCCTGCCCGGCAGGCGCCGGTTCCATCACCATTGCCACATTGGTTCCAAGGACCTTGGCCCATTCATCGTACATGGCCCATATATCGTTCATGCTCTTGTGGGCGGCAGCGTTGGATGCTGGAATGATAGCGTCCAGCAGAGGGCTGCACAGCGCACGAGTCGGACCAATGACTTTGCTCCAATCCATTCCGGTCCACCCGGCCAGGATCAACTGGCTGGATACCGGGAGCCCGGCTTTGAATGATGCCACCGGGATGGCCGAACCAGCCATTGCTGCCAGTTGAGAACCGGGCGCGTAATCAAGGTTGAACGTGAGCGATGCGGCTTCCGCCTTGATATCACCAGCCACCACCAGTGACTGGATCTGGTTCAGCGTGCTGACGCCCCAGTTCCCGAGCGCCGCGAAATCGGGCATTCCAGGTATGGTCATACCGCCACCGGCTGCGGTATCCTGAGGCAGTGAAGCTTTGAGCTTTGCGGCGAGCGTCTTCGTGTTGACCGATATCCACATGGAGCGGGTATTGATGTCGATCTTCTGCTTTGGTGTCACAATCATTCTGGCAGGGGCGGCGGAGACAGCCTGAAGAGTCGCGATCTTCTCGGCCATCATCACCCATGGTTCCATCTTGATGGCGTAGACGGGCTCACCATTTCTGGCTGCAACCTTCAGTATTCCACCTTCGGCGGCTTCGCCTGCCAGTGTCGCGCCGGCTTTAAGCCTGCTGATAATGGCAACTTGAGGCTTCTCGCCAGTTACGATAACCACCGTGGAGCCCATCGAATCCACAGCGGCAGGCATGGAGTTCCCGATTTCGCTCAGCATGTCCAGTTTGCCGGGCTCGGTTATCCCGGCAAGTGCTTTCATATTGACCTGTATTTGTTGAAGATTCTGAAGGCTGATGGTCACCCATGCGTCCGCCGGTGACTGGGAGACGGCCCAGGCGAGGTCTTTTTCCTGAGCCTGAACAAAGGCGCTGGATGCGAGAACAAACACTGCAACAACCTGCAAAAGATTTCCTGCCTTCATTTCTGAACCTCCTCGATTGGGATCACACGATGACACTGCTGCGCATGCGCAAATCACGCGCTATCGAACCGTATATCGTTCAAACAAGCTGAAATATCACATGTGCCTGTTCCAAGAGCAAGCGGTAAATCAGAGGGGCGACTACATCCCATAGAATGGCTGGTTGATTCCCGACGCGCTCATTTGTGGCGTTATGTCATCTGGGCTTCGCAACTGACAACGAACAACTGACAACTGACGCTGACGAATCAGAGGCTTGCAGAGCGTCGTTCAGTGTGTATGCTGACACAGAAATGTAATTGCCTGCAACAAGGAGGAGTTTCGCGTGAATTGGTATCTTCTTGATTGGAGCCAGATATCGGCAGTGGCCGTACCGCTTGGTGTCTTTCTGGTCACGTTCATTTGCGGGCTTATGGTCCGGGCTGTGTTATTCAGGCGGCTTACCGCCTGGTCCGAGAAAACTACCAGTCAGCTTGACGACATAATCATCGGGGCTATCAAGACTCCGTTCATAATATGGGCACTCATGCTTGGTTTATACCTTGCGGTTGATGTGTCGCATCTGCCTGAGCGGCCGGCAGGCATGATAGCGACGGCGCTTTCTGTGCTTGGAATGGCATCTGTGGTGCTTGTCCTATCGAACATCTTTGGCAGGTCGGTGGCTGCCTATGGCGAAAAGATGCAAACCGCGATGCCTGTCACTTCCCTCACCCAGAGCGTTGGCCGGATTCTGATCATCGGGGTTGGCGCGCTCATGATTCTGAATAGGTTGGGAATCTCGATCACGCCCATACTCGCCACGTTGGGAGTCGGCGGTCTGGCCGTGGCTCTTGCACTCCAGGATACCCTTGCCAACCTGTTTGCAGGTTTCTACGTGAGCGTGGCCCGACAGATCAAGGTTGGCGACTACATCAAGCTTGAATCAGGCCAGGAAGGCTATGTTACCGACATCAACTGGCGAACAACGCATATTCGCATGCCGACAAACAACACGATCCTGATCCCCAACGCCAAGCTGATTCAAAGCATTGTCACCAACTACTGCATGCCCAGCAAGGATCTTGTGGTGACTGTCGAAGCAGGAGTTCACTACAAAAGCGATCTCGAGAAAGTGGAGCGGGTGACATGCGAGGTGGCGCAGGAGGTGATGAAGGAGGTTGTTGGCGGAGTGCCCGCGTTCGAACCGGTAGTCCGCTATCACACGTTCGGCGACTCCCAGGTGGGGTTTACCGTGGCGATGAAGGGCAGGGAATTTAGTGATCAGGCCGGCATCAAGCACGAATTTATCAAGCGGTTACACAAGAGATATGCGAAGGAAGGCATAATCATTCCATATCCGATTCGTGCGATTAACACGTCACAGGAGAATCCCATTTTCAAGTGAGCTGCATCTGTCGGGCCGACGTGTAGTACAACTGGCTTTTACGCGAGTCACTGCCTCTGCCAGTCAGTGCTTGATGAAGCCGGCGATAGTTGCGATTATACATTGGTGTTGGTCGGGCAGGCAATGACGCGTGACGCGCTATGTATCTGTGGATGGAGAGCGATATGCTTCATGGTTCAAGATCAATGGCAGTGATTCTATCGTCGGTAGTTTTGCTGGCCGTTTGCGGCGGATGTTCCCTGTTTGAAGAGGGAACCATGTACGACGTGGGAATCAAGGCCGTCAAAGCGGATCCGGCATTTCCAAAGAACGCGGTGCCCGCTGCCAAAGACAAATGCAAGTTCTTCATCAACAAGAACGCGGCCTGTATTGAGACGCCTTACTCCGTTAGCGGAGCAACTCCTGCGAAAGGTCAGTACTATATCGTCTGGCTGAAGCTTATCGGCGACCGGTGGGATCTCGACCGGTGCCTGCCAGCCCTCCCGACCAGCGGGAGGGAGCAGGCTGGCCTGCCAGCCCCCTCCCGGGCGGCGGAAGGACCGTCGAGGACGCCTGTCCAAAACAAGCCCGGCAAGTAGTCAGAGCCCATTCTGACCGAATATCCAATATCCAACAGCCAAGTCCAATATCCAAATGAGGTCCTAAAACCATCGCGAAATGTCAGACATCCCAGGTTCCGATGTTCGGTTGGATATTCGTGTTTTCGTAGTCCAAATACCTCTTCGAACAGGGTCTAGTCATCTTCGCCTATCTCTGGGTTCTCTGCAATCTCCACGCAAAAAGCCTTTCTTTCATTACCTTGGCGTCTTTGCGCCTTTGCGCGAGAATCCTTTCCGGCTGGGGGCCGTTCTATTTCTCGGCTTTCTTCAGATCATCGGCCCTGTCTTTCGACAGGTCAACGCCAGCGAAATCGCTATTATCCTTCGGTAGTATCAGGAATAGCTGATTACAAAAATCCACCTCGCATTGACTGCCGGTCATCTCGAAACTCAGGATGTGCCCGCCTTTCGTGCGATCATCGGAGATGAAATGCAGGTGATAGCCCGGGAAACCGAGGCCCTTGGCGAATGGTGGACTCCTGAAGCCGACAATCGTTCCCGAGACATTGCTCATCTGGAACTTAGGCTGATGCCTGGTCACTTCGGTCAACGGCGGGTAAGGCTTCTTCTGGGCCGGGACGCTCCGTGTTTCCATGGCGGCAAAAGAGCCCTTGATCCTGAACGCGCAATAGATGTTCTGATTCGGAAGCCGCGCGTCAAACAGAGACTGGAGCCCGGCGAAATCCATCTTGCCGATTGGGAATGACTCGTCCGCATGAAACCGGCATACCGCCGCAAACGGCGTCTTGACCGACAACGGCGGCGTGTGCATGGTGCCGTCGGCCTTGATCTGGTACACGGTTCCATCCAGGACAATCATCTCGCCGTCCAGCCCTTCAAACGTGCCACAGCCCAGATCTCCGTGCTTCAGCAGCTCACTACAAGGCATGTGCCCGTCATACACTCCAGCCAGCAGGGCGTCTATGGTGGACACCTGCACAACGGTATCCCGCTGAAGCGTAGAACACCCTGAGACTACAGCACAGAGAACCAGAATTTGACCAAGCCGCCGTATATTCATTGTCTGCCCGACTCCTTTCTTTCAGATTCTGTTCAATTCATCATGGAAGGAAGACACAGGCAAGAGATTTCTCGGGCTTAGATTCGTCGTGGAGCAGGCGCCCCTGCCACTGCACAGGTTGTTACGTGCAGCCGCACCCGCGTCTGGTGCGGGCGGCAAAAGGGAGACAGTAGCGTGGAAAGCAGGCAACCTTCGTCCCTCAGAAGCGGCACTACGCATGGCGAGAACGCCTGCTGCTACCCGATTCATGCAGAGCATCCGTGTCTTACCGCATTTGCGCGAGTGTCTCTTCCGGTTCCGGCGAAGGAAGGCAATTTCCTGCTGGATTCCGGTGCCTGACTCTTGAATACTCGGGACTGAACTGCAACTGCCGGGAGCATGATGGAAAAGCATCTACAGGAAATAATCCGGCTGAGCCTGGGAAGTTCGCCCGAAAAGATGATGGAAGGCGCTCTTCGCGCCTGTATCGAAATGTCTGGGGCCAAAGGTGGTTCAATTCTGGGAGAGGAAGGGCCTTTTCTTCAGTTTCTCTTCTCTGATGTGCCCGACTTGATAGGCAAGCGGATTCCGTTCGAAAGCATCGCAGGCGTAACGGTTCTCAAGGGGGTAATCATCTATACATATGCCCCGAAAGATACCAGGCACTTCAAGGAGATTGACAAACATACGCAGGCCTCCACCCGCTACCTGCTCAGCATTCCCATTCCATCCATTCATCGCGCTGATGCCAGGCAGCGGCAGACGAACGCGGGTGTTCTGCAGCTTCTCTATGACGAAAACATCTTTAGCGGTGCCGCGGCTGAGGATTGGCCGCAGGAATTCGAGGTGGATGTCTTCCGGGAGGATGTGATGAGCCGGAAGTACCTGAAGGATATCTTTGTGCTCCTGCCGACCATAGCTTTTGCCATGGAGGTGATGAAGCTCCGGCAGACCTCGTACCAGGCCATACACGAGCTGAAGAACAAGCTGATATCAGCCCAGTCGTGGTTGGATTATCTCAAGACCGATATCGGGGCCCTCGCGGGAATGCGGCATGTTTCCACGGTTAGTACCGGGATAGGGGAGAATGGTCGGCAGGAAGAAGCAGGCGTACCTGGCCGTGACGCGGTGGATCAGGATATGGAACTGGTGGAGTCCTCGATTCGGGAAGGCGCGGAACTGGCGAAGACCTACCTGACGTTTGCTTCGCTCTACGAACCCCGTTTCGATGATGTTATGCTGAACGATGTGCTCCGGGCGGCGGCCGCATCAGCCCTGGCGTTCGGCGACAAACGCCAGCCGGGAGCCCTGAAGGTAGTGGCGGAACTTGATCCGAGGATTCCGGCCAGAAGACTCGACTCCGACAAACTGAAGATGGCATTCTTCAATCTCTGCAAGAACGCGGTTGAGGCAATGCTTGACCATCAGGTTGCGGGCCCGCGCCTGCTGATAGCGTCCCGGCTGGAGGACGAGACGATTGTCGTGACCGTGGGCGATAACGGCCCGGGTATGCCGAAGGAGATAGCCGACAACCTGTTCATCCCCTTCAAAACGAAGAAGGAAGGCGGCACTGGCCTCGGGCTGACTATCACGCGCAAGATTATTGATATCCACGGCGGCAGGATCCAATGTGCCACCGGGGCCAATGGAACGACTTTTACTGTAGTGATTTGAGACGGGATACGCATGTTCATGGAGGGATCATCATGACGGAAGAACTGAATGCCCAGGCGGAAAGAGAGATACTTCGGAAGCAATACGAAGCGTTTATGGATACCGTGAAGCGCAACCACAATCCACGAAGTAACACCGCGCTGATCATCGATGATGAACGCGGAATCAGAATGAAGGTTGCGCGCGATGCGAAGGCTTTCGATCCAAACCTGGTCATCTTTGAGGCGGCCAACGGCAGGGAAGGCCTCGATAAGCTGGCGCATATCCGGAAGAGCTACCTCCGTGATCCGCTCTTTATCGTACTTGATCTCAATATGCCGATAATGGATGGCTGGGAAGTAATCGCGAAACTCAAAGAGGACTACGAGGGAAAAGGAAGACTCTCGGGGATTCCGGTGATCGTGCTTTCGTCGACCAGTGGAGAAAGGGGTCTGATTTTCGGAAAGAAGAGCGTGCACGGCGGGAAAACCGGATATGTGCCCTTGGTTACTGTTGCCAAGGAGACATGCGTTGATCAGAAACGCTACGACGCAAAAGGTGAAACCGGCCTGATGAACTGGCTCGAATATTTCCTGAAGAGGAAGCAGTGAATCTCTTCCGGTCTGATCTTGAGTAAAGCCTGAGCTGCTCTCAGAAACTATTGGAGGCGGCCGGGAATATGCCTTTTTCGACTTCTTCGCGATACTTCAGCAGCGCGCGCCCCGCTGTCGCGCCCAGCTCGGCGTAGCGTTTGACGAAAGTGAGCTCCGGCGCTTCTCCGGTGTGAAAGCCGAGCAGATCGTTAATGACGAGGATCTGGCCATCGCAGTCGGGACCGGCGCCGATCCCAATTGTTGGCACAACGGCAGACCTCGTTATCTGCCTGCCAAGCGCCTTCGGCACGCACTCAATTACCATTGCAAATACGCCCGCTTTTTCGATTGCGATCGCATCGGCGAGCAGGCGACGGGCATCCCGCGGTTTCCTGCCTTGGATCTTGTATCCGCCCATGGCGCGAATGCTCTGCGGGGTCAGCCCGATATGGCCAAGCACGGGTATCCCGTTCGCGACCAGGGCGGCAATAACAGGGGCGCGGAAGGCGCCGCCCTCGACCTTGACCGCATCGGCGCCGGCTTCTTTGATAAACCTGCCGGCGTTGGCCACGGCCTGGGCCGGGGAAATGTGGTAGGACATGAACGGCATGTCGGCGACGACTAGCGCTTCCTTTGTGCCCCGTGCGACAGCCCTTGTGTGGTGCAGCATCTCGTCCATTGTCACGGGAAGAGTCGTGGAGTATCCAAGCATGGTCATGGCGAGTGAGTCGCCAACAAGCACGAGAGGAAGCGCGGCCCGGTCAACCAGCAGCGCAGTGGTGAAATCGTAGGCTGTGACGCAAGCGACCTTCTGCCTGCCTTTAAGTGCTTTTACTTTTGTTGCTGTCCATTTAGCCATGGCAACCTACCAGTTCTTGGTCAAAAGAACCACTTTCTGATCCGCAGGTAAAGACAAAAGCTGGTCCTGCACGGTCTTTTGATGGCCGGGCAGTATGATATTCGGCCTCAAATCACTGAGAGGCTGGACCACAAAACGACGGATTGACCAGCGCGGGTGGGGAATGCTGAGCTGGTCTCCCTGGATATTGAGTTCGCCTGCATAGATTATGTCAGCGTCAACCGGCCTGGGAGCATTCCTGCCGGATGCAAGTTCCCGTCCCATGTCCTTCTCCATACGTTTCAGTTTTTCGAGGAGGGACTGCGGGCTGCGGTTGGATTCAAGGATCAAGACCGCGTTCATGAAGATGAGGTCGGAAAAGCCGGGCAGGACATCGACGGGAGAGGTTTCATAGACCGGCGACTGAGCGATGACTGAAACCTCAGGAATGGCGGCAATGCGCCTCTTCGCCTCTTTCAGGTTTGAGAGGCGATCCCCTAGATTGGATCCGAGGCTGAGTCCGATTTCCATGAGGCACCACGTCAACTTTTCTGTTTGGGCGGAAACATGCCGCCCGTCTCGCGCGGAATAAAGTCGGAGGTGGTGCGAAGCCCGAGAACGTCCTGCATATTGTACAGGCCTGGTTTTCTTCTTGCGACCCACATGGCGGCCCGCAGCGCGCCTACGGCAAGGGCGTCACGACTCGTGGCGCGGTGTGAGAGTTCGAGGCGCTCGCCGTCCACGGAAAAATTGACCGTGTGATCGCCGACCACATCACCCATACGGACGGAATGAATGGCGATCTGGCCGTCCGGCCGTTCGCCAGTCTGGCCATGCCTCCCGTAAACCGCCACGGCATTGAGATCCTGGTTCCTTGCGGCTGCCACTTCCTTGGCGAGCTGGATTGCAGTCCCGCTGGGGGCATCTTTCTTATGCTTGTGATGCGCTTCTACGATCTCAACATCGTAGCGGAGCCCAAGCGTTTCGGCGGCCTTGCTTACAAGGGAGAAAAGCACATTGACGCCCATGCTCATGTTTGGAGCCCACACTATCGGGATTCTCTCGGCGGCCTTTCTGACAGCCAGGCCTTCTTCCTCCGACAGACCGGTTGTGCCAACGACCATGCCGAGACCGAGATCCGCAGTGGCGCGAGCATTTGCAGCTGTGGCTGTGTGGAAAGAGAAATCGACAATGACCTCGGCGGCGGCCGTGGTCTTGAGGCTATCGGTGATCACAACATCCGTTTCACCGATGCCGGCAAGCATACCCGCGTTCTTTCCGATTGCGGGATCGCCGGGCTTATCGATGGCAGCGACAACGCGGAGGTCTTTGAAATGGGATGCGCACCTTATCATCGAAAGGCCCATCCGTCCCGCGGCTCCCACTATGATTATTCGCGTCATATCAGATTGATTTCCCTCATGCAGGCCGCAAGCTGGTCTCTCAGTTTCGGAGCCATCGGACAAAGCGGAAGCCTGTATGTTTCTTTGATGAGCCCCATCATGGCCATGGCCGCTTTGACAGGAATCGGGTTTGAGTCAATGAACAGGTCGCAGAAGAGCCTGTAGTATTTCAGGTGCAATTTACGTGCTTCCGCATACTTGTTGTCCAGCGCCAGCTGTGTCATTTTGACAATCGGGCGCGGTGCAACATTGGAGGCCACGCTTATGACTCCTTTTGCTCCGACTGCCATCATCGGCAGAGTCAGTGAGTCGTCGCCTGAGAGCACCGTCATCTTGCACCGGCGCACGATCGCGCTGACGCGCTCCACGCTGCCGCCGGCTTCTTTTACTGCCACGATCTTCGGGTGTTTAGCCAATGTCACAACGGTATCAACCGCTATTTCGCGGCCTGTACGGCCCGGTACATTGTAGAGAATAACCGGCAGTCCGAGGTCGGCAATTGCCGAGAAATGACGGGTCAAGCCTTCCTGGTTCGGTTTGTTGTAGTAAGGCGTGACCTGCAGCGAGGCATCGGCACCTGATTCAATGGCGTGCCTTGTCAGTTCAATAGCTTCCGACGTGGAATTCGCTCCGGTACCGGCAATGACTTTGATCCTGCCGCTTGCGGTCCGTATGGTTTCGTCTATGACCTTGCAGTGCTCCTGGAAGTCAAGGGTGGGGGATTCGCCTGTGGTTCCAACGGGAACCACGCCTGAGATGCCTGCGTCGATCTGCAACTTCACAAGCTCCCTGAGTTTGCCGAAATCAATACTGCCGTCCTTGTTGAACGGAGTCACCAACGCCGTGTATGCGCCATTGAACATCTTTGTCTCTCCCGAAGGCGGATATCTATCAGTCCGCCGTTGCTTCTTTCCTGCATCGTTCCGCTTGCCGTCCCCGTCTTCTGTCTAAGGTCTATTGTCTATGGTCTTTCTCTATTACACCTGCATGCGGACAAGATCCTGCAATGTTTCCCGTCTCCGGACAAGCGTTGTTTTCCGGCCATTCACCATCACCTCGGCGGGGCGGGGCCTGCTGTTGTAGGTCGACGACATTGCAAACCCGTAGGCGCCTGTTGAGCAGACCGCCAGCAGGTCGCCTGCATGGACAACCGGGAGCCTGCGGTCCTGGGCGATGAAGTCGCCGGATTCGCATATTGGGCCGACCAGATCCGCGAGGACCGTTTCCCTGGTTTTGCGGGCCGGCAGAATCTCATGATACGCATCGTAAAGGACGGGCCGGATGAGGTCGTTCATGCCTGCATCCACGACTATAAACTTCTTAAAGGCGTTGTTTTTGACGTATTGAACTCGGCACAGCAGTATACCCGCATTGCCCACCAGGAAACGGCCCGGTTCCATGATGACCGACAAGCCCAGTTTCTTCAGGAAAGGAAGCACGGCCCGCGCAAACGCGGACGGCGACAGCGGGTTTTGAGCAGGCCTGTACCTGATCCCGATGCCGCCACCGATGTCAATGTAGCGGAATGTCGGGTGTCGAGATTTCAGGGACACGCAGAGCTTTTGTACCTTGCGCAGTGCTTCCGCAAAGGGCCTGGCAGAAAGAATCTGCGAGCCAATGTGCAGGTGCAGGCCGGCGATCTCGATATTTGGCAGACGGGCTGCCATCTCGTAGGCTTGTTCTGTCCGTAGAAGATCCAGGCCGAATTTGTTTTCTTTCATCCCAGTGCTGATATGCCTGTGTGTCCTCGGGTTTACATCCGGATTTACGCGGAATGCTATTCGCGCCTTCGTTCGCAGCGAGCGGGCGCAGTCGGAGATCCGGACAGCTTCCGGCTCCGATTCCACGGTGAAGAAGAGTATTCCCTGCTTCAGTGCATATCTTATCTCATCCTCGGTTTTGCCGACACCCGCAAAGACTATTTTGGAGGGGGCGGCGCCGGCTCTGAGAGCGGTGAAAAGCTCACCGCCGGAAACGATATCCAGGCCGGCACCCTCGGCAATGAGCGTCCTTAGAATGGCGTAGTTCGAATTGGCCTTCATGGAATAACAGATAAGCGGTTTCACCGCGGCCATAGCGCGGGACAGGGTTCTGTACTGGGTGCGGAGATGCGACTGGCTATAGACGTAGAGGGGCGTCCCGTACTGTTCGGCCAGTGACTGGATTTCAACATTTTCGATGCAAAGACCGTTGCCTGCATATCTTATTTCGTTCATGGGACCCTGCATTTACCGGAAAAAGGCCCGGTCCGCAAGCCATTTGGGAATACGGCTACCTGCTTGCGGGTCTGATCGGGGTGCAGTATGATGCCGCCATGTCTAAGAATAGGCCAATACGCAGCTTGTGGTTATTCTATCTGATGAGCGACATATTGGCGGTGGTCGCGGCCTATATCATTACGCTTTACCTGAGGTTTTTCAACAAGTGGGGTGAATCTGCATACGGGGATCTTACCCGCCTCTTCAGCGTCAAGGAGCCGGAGCGGTTTGATCCCTCGATGCCGTTGTTCTACCTTGAAAGTGCGCCCAGGATTATACTCATCCTAGCGGTAACCATTTGCTTCTTGTATGGATTGTTTGATCTTTACGCGGGCCGCCGGTTTCTCCTGAGACGGCCGGTTGGCCTCTACATCATCCTGGCAAATTTAGTGGCACTGGGTCTTTTCTACAGCTATTTCTACGCCAGGTTCAATGTCTTCCATCCCCGGACGGTCTTCGTATCCATAGCTTTCTTCAATATGCTGTTCTGTTCCTGGTTTAGGATTGGTCTCGACCGCCTCCTGTGGGTCATCCGTCGGGACTTTCGCTACGACGAATGCCGCGCCATATTGATCGGCTCGGACGATTCTGCCGGGTTGCTTGACCGGTTTATTTCAACAGTTCAACCGCAGGGTGTCCGGGTAGTGGACCGGATGGCGCTGGAGCAGGTGGAGCCCGATGTTGAATTGACCAGCCGGATCAGGGACAGTGTTGTGCGGAACGCGGCAGACATGATTATTTGTGCCGACAGTAAACTCACCGTGCCCGAGATTATGGAGGTGATCCAGTTGTCGGAAGAAATGAAGGTTGCCGTGAAGGTTTTGTCCAGGGAGATGGATGTGCTCCGGACAAGGGCGCGATTGACGCTGGATGTGATGAGCGATACGCCGCTTGTTCATTTTGCCGTTCCCCCGGATCAGGAGGCATACTGCGGCGTCAAAAGACTCATGTCTGCTGTGTTTGCGGCCCTTCTGCTTGCCCTGGCCGCACCTGTTCTGCTGGTGATAGCGCTGCTCATCAAGGTGACGAGTCCAGGGCCGGTATTCTTTGTCCAGGAGCGGATAGGGGTCAACAGAAGCCCCTTTCAAATGTTCAAGTTCCGGACCATGCATTACCTTGCCGATGAACTGCAGGCGCAGGTCGAGGAATTCAACGAATCAGGCGCGGGTTTGTTCAAGATCCGGAAGGACCCGCGCATCACCGGCATTGGCAGGTTTCTCCGGCGGTTCAGTCTGGACGAGCTTCCACAGTTGATCAATGTGATCCGTGGTGAAATGGCGTTTATCGGGCCGAGACCGCTGCCGCGCCGTGATTTCGAACACTACTACGAAGATTGGCACTACATCAGGCATGGCGGATTGCCGGGTCTCACCTGTCTCTGGCAGATTTCCGGACGCAGTGATGTTGATTTCCACAATATGTGTATTCTGGACATCTACTATCTGCGCAACCGGAGCATGATGCTGGATTTGAAGATTCTGATGAAGACCGTAGTTGTTGTCCTCTTTGCCAGGGGCGCCTATTGAGAGCGAGCGGAGTTCAAGGACAGGAGCTATCCGCGGATTTCGCCCCGAAATGTCGGGGCGCCCTCGATATGGTTCGGGGCGCAGATTGGCGCAGATGTTCGGATGAATGATCCCGTCCCGAGGCCCGCCCCGTTTTAGGGTAAAACCTGTTGACTTGGCCGGATGGATTGGGTTTACTCCCCCCTCGTTGTACGGATGGGCCGACCCCTCGCGGCCTGTTCCAAAGTGGTTTGAGGGAATGGAGAAGGACGCTCCAGGTAAGAACGTCCGAGTCGGAGGTTAGTATGGCAACGGGTACGGTAAAGTGGTTCAATGAGTCAAAGGGATTCGGTTTCATTGCCCCGGATGATGGTGGAGAGGATTTGTTCGTTCACTACTCCAGCATCCAGATGGAAGGGTTCCGTGTTCTTCAGGAAGGTCAGAAGGTGGAATTTGAAACAGCGCCTGGCCGCAAGGGAATGCAGGCGGTTTCGGTACGCGCGCCCTGACCACAGGTGAATCGCGACACTTATGGGCTCCGGAGAAATCCGGAGCCCTTTTTTTATCCCCGCATGCTTCGTTACCTTTGTTGCCTTCTGTTCAAATCTTCCTCTTGCAACTGATCGCGCAAACCGGGATCTTCACAGTGGCAGGATCTGGGGCTGTCAGGTGTCAGTCGGAACATGTTTCCGCTGAGACTTCTTGTCCGAGTGATGGTGTTTATCCTGGAGCATGCGGTCTTTCTGCCGCCGTGAACGGCGCCGCTTCTGGCGCCTTATCTTTTCGGCGGCCTGCTGACGCCTGCTTGCTGCGCCGAGGATCCGGGTTTCGATGCGGTCACACAACTCCCGTCGGGCGAGAAACCTGTTGAGCGCCTGTGATCGCCCGCGCTGGCACTTTATCTTGATGCCGCTGGGCCTGTGAAAGAGATGCACGCAGGATGACGTCTTGTTTACCTTCTGCCCGCCCGGCCCCGAACCTTTGACAAACTGTTCGGCGATATCTTCTTCATGTACGCCGAGTCTTCGCATGCGAAGCGTAAGCTGAGCTTCCTTGCCGTCGGCCACATTGAAAATGCTCATTCCGGCTTCTACCCTTTGGTCCCTGGTCTCTGACCTCCGCCCTCTGACTTCTGAGTTGTCGCCGCGATGCGGCGCTTTCTGGCGGCGAATTCCGGTGCCTCCCGAATGCATGCGCCGAGAACCCGGAACGATTTTCTGAATAGTCCCCAGCTGTCTTTCTTCAACTTGAGGGGTTCGGGACCGACGTCGGACCAGCCAGGCGTCTTGAGATCGTCCGGCGGGATAGCCACCTTGTCCCAGTTGTGAAACAGGCGACCCCAGCTGCTGTGAAGGATGTCATGGACTATCTGCTGGTGGGTCGGATACCAGAACGAATCGTGATACAGAACGCTCGCGATATAGGCCCATGGGGCGAGAAAAGTGCGCAGGGACCATTCAATTGGCCGGCGCAGCGAACCCCAGTAGATCTTGTGCTGCATCCTGCTTGCAAAAGTCATCTTCTTGAACGGACCCACGAAATTCCAGGGTTTGGCAAGAAGCTCCGGTTTGCCCACGACCTCAATTTCACGCACATCGCCGCAGCCGAGTCCAAGATCGTGAGCAAGGCGGATGAACTTGATGTCGAGCGGATCAAACCCCATCAGTTTCGCGGCCACCGCGTCTATGGCAACCTGGTCGGCTGACGCCAATATCACATTCTTTACGAATGGAATCATGCAGCGCGGGCCGGGCCCGTCGCCCGCAAAAGTTCCGTCCATCACGGCAAAGACTCCCTTGTGGATCTTCTTCTGGATCATGAGAAGGTCCACGAGCGTTTCGTGGATCACGGAATGAGTCCAGTGCCGCTTTTCGTTCAGCAGTCCGCCGAACGCGTTCTTCATCGCGCCGGTTGTGGTCGTGAACACATGGGTCTTGACCGTCGGCAGATGGATGATGTTCTCGCCGATAAAACGCTTTGGAATCATGAAGCCGTCCGGATACACCTGGTTCAGACAGAGAAACTTGTCGGCCAGATTGCCGACAGCTTCGCGCACGTTGATCCACTCCTCGTTTTCATAGAGGTGAACATTTTGCAGGCGGTGGGCATTGAGAACATTGATATGCTTGTTCTCACGTTCGCCGAGATGGGCATCTATGACAACGGTGCGATTATGACAACCGTGAATTCGCCCCGGATCATAGCCATCCTGCTTCATGGCCCGGATGACCCCATCCATCTGCCACGGGGTGGTGGAGGCTGCCGGATAGAAGAAATGCCAGCTTATGTTGATCTTGAGGGCAGTTTCAGCATCTTTCTTGATGGTATCCTGGTAGCCGGCGAGATTCATCAAGGTGTGATAATCCCGAAGTACCGTAGCCGGAGATGTCTCAAGAATTGCGACTTTTGATTTACTCATGCCGGTATGTTACTTATGATGGGCGGCACGCGCAAGTAAAAGGCTGCACATAGGGATTGATCATGAATCCCACTTTTGTCGTATTGGCCGCAGGGAGAGGCAGCCGCTATCGCGGGCTGAAGCAGGTTGATGCGATCGGGCTGGCTGACGAGGGGCTGATGGACTACTCGCCTTATGATGCGATCAAGGCCAGTGTCAAGGTTCTCAAGACTGAGGCGAAGTGGTTCGGCATAACTTATCCGGATGACAAAGCGAATGTCCGTGCTAACATCCGGAAGCTTGTGGATGACGGTATATACCCTGATAATGTGAGGTTTTGAAAGACTGGAAGCAACAGGGAGGCAATGATGATAAAGAGAGTATTGTTGGGATGCCTTTTGAGCCTCTGCTGGATGCTTGCGCCTGCAGCCGATGCTGCCAATCTCGATGTCAGCGGTGACGTCGGTGTTGGATTAGTCTCCTCGTACATCTGGCGTGGGAGGGAATACAGCGACAAAGCGATCGTTCAGCCCGAAGTTGGTGTGCGAATCGACCGGTGGATGTTGAATGCCCGCGGGATGTGGGATCTTGAGGGTGGGGATCCCGACAGTACGGAGCGGACGCGGGCTGACCTCATGCTGGACTACGGCATTCCATGGAATGATCTGCAATTCAAGGTGGGAGCTATCGCAAGAATATTCCATGATGATCCGGGTGGCAAGGCGAGCGACACGTACGAAGTCTTTGCGCAGGTAGTGGCCAATACGATGCTCTGTCCATCGCTGACGTTGTACTATGATTTCGGGAACATCGAGGGTGTATACGCTTCGGTGGGTCTTGGCGACACAACAAGGCTGTGTGAATGGGCAGATGCAGTGTTGAACGTTCAAGTCGGCATGGGAAACGCGAGGTTCAACAGGGATTTCTTCGGTAATCCGGATGCGGATGAAGGAGAAGAGTTTCTGACCGAAAAGAACGCCCTTGTAGACTTCTCGGGCTCGCTGGCTTTCCCCATGACCTACAGGGAAGTTGTCCTGACGCCCAAGGTGGAATACATTGCGCTCCTTGATTCCGATTTGCGCGACGCAGCGAAAGCCGCCGGGCGTGAAGCGAGCCGTGTTGTCGGCAGCATCACCGCAACATGGGAGTTCTGATCCGCATCGCAGGTCAACGGCTGTCTTCGCCTGTCTCCCATCTTCCGGCCTGCGTCACATCAATGACAGCAGAGGAAAGGTTCCGATTCCAACCACGAGGGACAGTATTTGTCCCACCCGGCATGATACGGTGAGTGAAAATGAATGATGGTATGGTGTGAAGATACAGTTCGGTTTGGTTGAGATAACGGAGGGAAATATGGACGAGAACAAGAAGATAGCCCTGTTCAAGGGCAGGAGAATCAGAAGGACACTTCATCAGAACGAATGGTGGTTTGTGATCAATGACATCATCGAATCATTGACCGATTCCAGCGATCCCGCTCAGTATTTCAAACGACTGAAAGAGCGCGATGAGGAGCTTGCCACGCTTATTATCAAAGGGGGAGTACAATTTGTACCACCCCTTATGCTTGAAGTGGAAACAGCGGGCGGGAAGCAGAAGATGTACTGCTGGAATACGGAAGGCATATTCCGGCTGATCCAGTCCATCCCATCACCCAAGGCAGAACCGTTCAAGCGCTGGCTGGCAAAGGTTGGTTACGAGCGCGTTCAGGAGATCGAAAACCCCGAACTTGCCACCAGGCGCACGCGGATGTTGTACAAGCTCAAGGGCTACAGCGACGATTGGATCGAGAAACGCATGCGCGGCATCGCCATCCGGGAAGAGCTGACCGACGAATGGCAGAAGCGCGGAGCCGAAAGCGACAAGGATTATGAGATCCTGACGGCGCAAATCTCCAAGGCGGCATTCGGCGTTACGCCTGGCGAGTATAAGAAGTTGAAGGGTCTCAAGAGGGAGAATCTGCGCGACCACATGGACGATTTTGAACTCATCTTCACGATGCTTGGTGATCGCGCAACTACGGAAATCCATCGCACCGAGAATTCAGAAGGAATGCCGAAGCTGGAAGACGACGCTCATGCCGGCGGCAGCATTGCCGGAAACGCGCGAAAGGCCCTGGAGAAACGTCTGAAACGCCCCATCGTCTCCAGGCAAAACTATCTCAAGGAGAGCGAAGCGCGGAAGAAATTGCGCGACTGACCGCAAACTAGACGTTGCTCAAAAATGGCCAGGATGTAAGAGCATTGAAAACAAAGGGAATATGGTGGTGGGGCGGGGCGTCCCTGCCGAGCCGGTGAAAAGAAAGCTCCTGAATGTGCTAAGAAGAGAAAAAGTACTCTCTTGGCTGTGACCTTGAACAATGGTCGGAATGCCTCTGTGGCATCACGCGCATGTAGGCTTGACAAGCCATACGATAAAACATACGTTATGGCGTATGAAATGGAGGAAGTGACAAATGAGCAAAGTCATCTCTGTGCAGGATATACGCCAGTCGTTGGCAACCATTGCCAATCAAGCGCAGGCGGGCGAATCATTCGTGGTGATCCGTAATTCAAGACCGGTGTTTAAGATTGTACCGCCGAACGACAATCCGGTCCCGCGCCTGAACCGTTCTCCGACCTTGGCGGATCTCACCGACAGGTTCGATGCTTCTGGCGCTTCCAGTGCCCTGTCTTCAAGCGACCTGGACATGATCATTCACGAGGCGCATGCAGAATACGGCCGGAAATGAAACGGATCGTCTGCGATACCAATGTCCTTGTCTCCGGTCTCCTCTGGCGAGGCGCGCCGCGTCGAATACTTGCCGGCGTGGAACAGAGGAGGGCCATCCTCTTTACAAGCAGGGAACTGCTTGGAGAGTTGGATCGTGTTCTGTCCTATCCCCGCCTCGCATCCGTTCTCGCCAAAGCCGGGCTTGTCCGGCAGGACATTCTCCGCTGGATGGTCCAACACTCCACCATTGTCATGGCCAAGCCTCTTGATCGCGTTGTGGTTACGGCCGATCCCAGCGACGATTGCGTGCTGGCCTGTGCTGTTGCAGCCCGCGTGGATATCATCATTTCCGGCGATAGACATTTGTTGGACCTCGGCGAGTACGACGGCATCTCGATTGTAAAAGCGAACAAATGTCTGGAAGAAGGCAGGAAGTAGTTGCTGGATTCATCCCAGGGGTAGGACAGCATCTGTCCCAGGTGACATGATACGGTGAGTGACAATGAATGGATTCGGATGAAAGACGCTGCGGCGCAAAGGGGTGTAGGAGCCGCAGGTGAATCATCGCGAAAATAGTTTCCGATTCCAGACACATGGGACATCATTTGACCCACCCGTCATGATACGGTGAGCGAAAATGAATGATGCTATGGTGTGAAGATACAGTTCGGTTTGGTTGAGATAACAGAGGTAATGGTGCAATGAAGGCAAAGTCCATGAAAGCCAATGGGCGATTGAACTACGACGCGCTTGTCGCGGCGATCGGCCAGATTCATCGGCAGGCGCAGGCGGGGGCCGCTGGCGCGGTGAACAGTTGTCTTGTTCTGCGCAACTGGTGGATCGGCGCGCACATCGTAGAGTATCAGCAGAAAGGTTCCGATAGAGCATCCTACGGCGAAGGACTACTAAAGCGTTTAGCGGAGGATCTTCGGAGTAAGGATGTTGGCGGAACGAGTCCTGACATGTTGGAGCGGATGAGGCTGTTCTATGTGCTCTATCCGCAGGTCGGAGTTTCAATTTCCGCACCAGCGGCGCGGAAATCAGGCGACGCCTTGGTTGACCAGGGGAAGCGAGATCATCTTTCGGACATATTGTCGCCAATCTGTCTGGCGATTTCCGCACCGCCGGTGCGGAAATCGGAGGCAAGGTTGCCGTCGCCACTGAAGACGGAAGACGTTGCGCGATTCTCATGGACGCACTTGTCCGAACTCGTAAGAATCGAGGATCCTTGGAAACGCGCCTTCTACGAGAACGAATGTCTCAAGGGAAACTGGTCGAAACGCCAGCTACAGCGGCAGATCGGCTCGCTGCTCTACGAACGTACGGGACTTTCGATTGACAAGAAGTCGGTTATCGAACGCGCTCGCAAACAGGCGGGGCAGGCTCCTGCCGCTATTGCCGAGCTGATCCGCGATCCTTATATCCTCGAATTCGCCGGGCTGGCCGATAAGCCGCGCTATCACGAGGCCGACCTCGAAACAGCCTTGCTCGATCACATCCAGAGTTTCCTCCTCGAACTCGGAGCGGGGTTCTGTTTCGAGGCTCGTCAGAAAAGGATCACCCTCGATAACGAACATGACTATCTCGATCTGGTCTTCTACCACCGCATACTCCGTTGCCACCTGTTGATAGACCTGAAGATCCGCAAGTTTCGCCATGCCGATGCTGGACAGATGAATTTCTACCTCAACTACTGGAAGGCGAACATGATGGCGGAGGGTGACAACCCGCCGGTTGGGCTTTTGCTGTGCAGTGACAAGGATGTAACCAAGGTCGAGTACGCAACGGGCGGCCTCAGTCATCGACTCTTTGTTTCGCGCTATCTTGTGTCACTGCCCAAGCCGGAGGAACTGGAGAAGCTGATCGAAGCCAACCGCGCCGCATGGGAGCAGCGGCGCAATGGGGTAAAGGAATAATCGGTATGCCTGATGGGATAGCATCTGACCCACCCGGCATGATACGGTGAGCAAAAATGAATGATGGTATCAGACAATTCTATGCGCATAGCCTTGAGGGCCAGCCACCCTCCAAGTGGTAGTCGCTTGAGGACCTGCGCCGGAATATTGGGCTTGGAAATGACGAAGGACGAACACATACCGGACAAGATGTCTGATGGATATTCAGTCCAGATGAAAGGATGCTGCGCTTCACGATGACACTCAGGAGACTAACCATGACGACCAGGGAAATACTCATCGAAGAGATTGAAAAAACCCATGAGCCTATCCTTCAGGTTTCAGCTTGAGCCGCACGAGGTTGCACTTCTAAGGTCACAAATTGTGACCTTGAACACCGGCGGCGCTCCGTGTTCAAGATCACAATCTGTGATCTTGAAGCGGGGGCACAACGTCAAGTATTCGCCCTATGCTTTCACCGAACAGGGCGTTGCTATGCTGTCAAGTGTCCTTCGGAGCGAGCGCGCCATTCAGGTCAACATCGCGATTATGCGTATCTTCGTTCGGATGAAGGAAGCACTTGTCGCCCATAAAGAACTCGACCAAAGACTGTCTGAGTTGGAGCGGAAGATTGAGGGCCATGATGAACACATACGCACTCTGTTCGATGCCATCCGCCAACTCATGAATCCGCCGGTTGAGCCGTGGAAACAGATCGGATTCCATGTCAGAGAGAAACGTGCCGCCTATGGTGGCCGGAAGAGCGCCGACAAGCCGCTTGCAGCCCGGAGTTGGCGGAAGGCTGGGAACCTCGGGTGAATCATAGCAAAAATAGTTTTCGATTCCAGCCACATGGGACAGTATTTGTCCCACCCGGCATGATACGGTAAGTGACAATGAATGATGGTATCAGACAATTCTATGCGCATAGCCTTGAGGGCCAGCCACCCTCCAAGTGGTAGTCGCTGGAGGACTTGCGCCGGAATATTGGGCTTGGAAATGACGAAGGACGAACACATACTGGAAAAGATGTCTGATGGATATTCCGTCCAGATGAAAGGATGCTGCGCTTCACGATGACACTTCTGGCACATTCGGGACATTCGCTTGCAAAGCATCTCTCGGGCACGGCTAAGAAAGCGGCAGAGTTTGCAGAACACTTTGGCGGAAAGGAACAGGCTCGTCTCTCTGGCTTACTCCATGATCTCGGCAAGGCGGAAGAGGAATTCCAGAAGAGGGTGCAGGGAAAAGATGGAGACAAACAACCTCACGCCCATCATGGAACTGCCCTGATGCTTGCTGATGAAAAGCGCGGTGCCCCAATCTGGCCAGTTGCGTTTGCGATCAATGGGCACCATGCCGGGCTTCACAACCGTCATAATGTGGACAAGCACCGCGGCAAATTGCGATTAGCACTGACGGCCGAAGGGAAGGTCGCTGATGATTCCGAAGGAAAGTCTCTATCGTGGCCGATTCTGAGTTTTGCGGAAAAAGAAGAAACAGGCAAATGGAAGTATCTGCCGGACTGGCTCCGCAAATTACCGTTTGATGCCCGCCAGACAAGCGAAGGTTGGCGAGCGGTTGATCTCTACACGCGATTCCTGTTCAGTGCCTTGGTGGATGCGGATCGGTTGGATACGGAGGAGCATGACCCAAAGTCGGAAGAGGCTGTCAAAGCACGGAAGGAATGGAACAATTTCGAACCTGACGTCTTGTTGAAGAAACTTCTGTCCCACATCAACGATCAACGGGAAAAGGCAAAGAAGGATGGAGCATCGGCGTCAGTCTTGGCTGTGAGAGGGGAGGTTGGGGCGGCCTGTGAGAAAGCTGGTGCGGAAGATGCGCGTATTCGTTCGCTCACAGTGCCGACCGGTGGAGGGAAGACGCTTGCTTCCATGCTTTTCGCGTTGAACTATGCAAAACACCACAAAAACATCCGCCGAGTCATAGTGGTGATTCCCTATTTGAGCATCATCCAGCAGACAGCAAAGGAGTTTCTGGAAGCCTTTGGTGCTGGCTGGGTGCTGGAACATCATTCCCAAGCTGAAGACCCGGAGATCAAGGGAAAAGAGACCGGAAAGGACCGAGACACTGATGGCTGTAACGAAGATATGACGCGACGCCGGTATGCGGCCGAGAACTGGGATGCGCCAATTGTCGTAACCACGAGCGTACAGTTCTTCGATTCGATGTTCTCGCGAAGTCCGGGTGACGCCCGAAAGCTTCACAACATTGCCCAGTCAGTCATCATCTTCGACGAAGTCCAGACCCTGCCGCCAAGGTTGATGCAACCGATTTTGGATGTGCTGGGGGAATTGACAAGGAAGAAGGAGGATCGCCCTTATGGTTGTTCCGTCGTGCTTTGCACGGCCACTCAACCTGCTTTGAAGCATGGAGAGGATTTGCCCTCGGGATTGAAGGATGTTGAGGAGATCAACACAAATGAGGTGCAACATTTCAAGGACCTCGAACGGGTGACATATCACGGCATCGATAAAGATAGAGAACCACCAGAAATGGAGTGGGCTGAAGTGGCCGCCGAGATGGCGCAGTCAAAGGACCTTCAAGGTCTGGCCGTGGTCAACACGCGTAACTCGGCGAGAGAACTGTTTGCTGAAGTGCAGAAGGCGTTGCCGAACAAGAAAGATTCCATCTTCCATCTGTCCACGTGGATGTATCCAGAGCATCGGATACAAGTGCTTGACGAAGTGCGCCGAAGGCTCAAAGCCGAAAGTCCATGTCTATTGGTCAGTACTCAGTGTATCGAGGCGGGAGTGGATGTTGATTTCCCTGACGTCTGGCGCGCTTATGGTCCCTACGATTCGATTGTGCAGGCAGCCGGCCGATGCAATCGGAACGGTAAAATTGATCGAGGGACAGTACATGTCTTCAAGCCCAAGGGCGAGAGCCTTCTTTCCGGCATCTACGGAACGGCCACAAATCAAACTGACCTTTTGCGGCGACTAAACCTTGCAAACCCGACAGACCCAACAAGTTTTCCGACCTATTTCCGGCTTCTGTATCAGTTGAGCGTGCCGGATGAGTGCGAGATACAATCGGAACGAGGCAAATTGCATTTCGAACGCGTCTCGGAACTATTCCATTTGATTGAGGACCATAGCAGTCCGGTACTCGTGCGGGACTACCGGGATAATGGAAAGCGAGGGGAGACCGAGTCTTCTGAGGTCTATGACAAAGCGAAAAGCCGAGGATTCTTCCTACGAGACGACTGGCGGACGTTCCAGCATCATATCGTCAACTTGCAGAAATCAAGAATTTCACCACTGCTACATGGAAGAATGATTACGCCGGCTCTTGCCGACAGTGCCGATCTCTTTGTTCTGAATGGGGAACAGTATTATGTCGCCGGACTGAACGGCTACGGCATGGAGTTCAGTCCTGATTATTCGGAGACAACACTCGTATGATTTCTGCACCCATTTGTCTGCGCGTCAAAGGTCCGTTCGCATGCTTCACAAGGCCGGAGTTCCATGTCGAACGCGTGAGTTATCCTGTCATCACTCCTTCGGCGGCCCGTGGTATTCTTGAAGCAATTCTAATGAAGCCGGTTGAGAAGCCGGAGTCCGCGAAACGGCACGATAAGACTGGATTTCGATGGCGTGTAAAGAAGATCGGCGTGGTCGAAAAGGGTGTGTTCTTTTCCGTCCTCCGCAACGAAATTCAGAAAGAACCGATCACGGCGGAACCATACGACATCTTTTCCGAGCGAACCCAACGGCACAGTCTCATTCTGAAGGGGAGATGGGATGGTAAACTGTTTCGTGAACTTGAGTATCTGATAGTGGCTGTAATTGATGTGGCAGACGGCACGGAAGGCCAACAAACCCATAGTCTGCTTCGGAAGTATGAAGACATGTTTCATCGGTATGCCTCTGAAGGGCGATGCTACTACCAACCCTTTTTGGGATGCAGGGAGTTTTCGCTATCCTCGTGGGAACTCGCGTCGGAAGCAGAACCGAGTTCAGATATTAATGACGACTTCGGCTATGTGTTTCATGATTTTGACTACAGAGCTTTGTGGGACAAGTGGCCGAGTGTTTGCGATGCCCCACGACCTGATTATGAAGAATCCGAAGGTAAGCGGCGAATCATTCGACGCGATGCGCAACCGATCCAATTGCCAAAACTTCATGCAAAAGCGGAGAAGGGATGGATTGTGGTTGAACCATGAATGATTTGATCTCCAGTCTGGTGGGCATTTCCCGCTATCGGCGGTTGATGTCCGATACTCATCTTGATTGGCGAGCGATCCACTTCGTGCTGGATATGGACGCGGAGGGCCGCCTTGTCAATGTGTCTGATACTTTCTCAGGTCCAAAGGATACTGATCCTAAACGATTTACCGCCCCGAGGGAATATAGCCTGGGGTCTACGAACGAAGCTCCGGCAAACTTCTTTGCAGCAAAGGGGAAGCATTGGTTCCCAGTCAATGACAAGTTCTGCGAGTCGCCAGTGTGGGCGGAATTTGAGCGGGCACGCCAGGCGAACCCAAAAAACCCCGCGTTGCTTGCTTTGAGGGAGTTTCACAAACGAACGCCATCGAAAGAGAACATCGCAGACATCCTGAAAAAGGATCCATGCACATTCTCAACCGCTGGAAAGATAACTGGCGAAAGATATTTGGCCTTCCGAATTCTTGGACGATTTCTGTGGCAAGAACCAGACCTAGCCAAGTGGTGGAAAGGCGAGTACCGCAGGCAAAGGAAGGAACGGGCTAAGGATTGGGAGACTGGGCGAGATTTCTTCAGTGTGGGCAAAGGCAAACTGGCGGAGTCGTTTCCCACTATCATGGGAAACGTCCCGCTGGCATCTTTCGACAAAGCGCCGTTTCGGTCCTATGGTCTTGGCGGTCGCACGACCATAATGCGCCTTGCGTCAGCCGAGAGAACAGCGACAGTTCTGAATAGATTCCTCAGAGACCCGGATAATCACTTTTGGCTTGGCATGGAATCCGTGTTTGTTTTTTGGGCCGAAGCCGAAGCAACTCTCGGCGCAACCGCCAAGCCTAAAACGGATTTTGTTTCTTTGCTTAGTGTAGATGACGCACTGGCCATACGCGACTATTTCGCAGGTGTTTGGGGCTTCCGTGAACCCTCGCTCGGCGGCAACTTTCATGCGATTCTTTTCTCAAAGAATGTAAACCGCGCAGTTGTGCGTAGTTGGCTGACCGACAAACTCGATGCGGTAGAGATGTCCGTGCAGCGGTTTTTCAAGGGCATAGAACTCCATGAACACACAACAAAGTCGGTGACATTGCGCGGATTGGCGTCGTGTCTATTGCCGTTGTCGGAAGGCAGACCGCAGGATCCCATGCCGCATCACGCGGCCCTTCTCCTGGAACACGCATTGTTCGGACGGCCTCTGCCTGCCGTTATCTTGTATGCGGTGTTACAACGGCAAATTGCGGAAATGGTCAAGGAGTCTGAAAAGAGATTTGATGAACGTCTTCAACAACGCACGGCGTGTGCAAAGTTGTTCTTCATACAAGGAGGAATAGACATGAACGAGACCGCTCACTTAACTACTGCGCACGCAGCATACTACTGCGGTCGCCTTCTGGCCATTCTCAGTGCGATTCACGATCACGCGCACGAGTACAAATCAGCTTCATCGCCAGCGGGTAAGTACTATGCGGCGACGTCAAAGACGCCGGCCCTTGAATTCCCCCGCTTGCTAACCCTTGCTCGGTACCACCTTGGCAAGATGAGTCAGGGGGATCGGGAGAAAATGGAATTCGGGGTATGGCATGGTGACCCAGAGAAAGAGTTGACGGGTCTCGCTGAGATTGTGGCCAAGTTCAACGGCCAAGCGGGATCGAACTTTCCAACATTGCTTGAATTGGAAGACCAAGGACGTTTTGCCATAGGATTCTATTTTGAACGGCAACGATGTCAAAGATGGAAGTATGTCCTTACACAACGAAACGCCAAAGACAACAAATAGGAGTATGTCATGAATTCGCAAGCAAAGGAAACCAGTCTCAGGTATGTGAATGTTTCAGACAATAGAAAGATCACAGAGGCTGTCGCCGAGCGGCATGAACTCGCACTCTTGTTTGATGTTGCGATGGCCAATCCCAACGGCGATCCGGACTCAGGCAATGCTCCACGTACTGAGCCTGATTCGTTGGGCGGTTATGTCACTGACGTTTGCCTCAAGCGAAAGATCAGAAACTTCTTCAGTCAGCACAAGCCGAATGGCGATCTCCTCGTGGATGGTCAACAGCAAACCGGATATCAGATATTCATCGCGGAGAATGCCGTACTGAAGAACACTCTGGACGCCAGTCACCAGAGGACTTGCGTCAGTAGTTTCGGCGAATTGCTGAAAAAGGTCCGAGAACAGTTCGCGTTGACGGATGAGCAGGTCAATGTGATACGCGAGGAAATGGTTTGCGAGAAATTCCCGGAGAAACCCAAGCAACTTGGTGACTTCGTATTGAAGGCGGCCAAGAAGGTAATAGACGATAAGTTCGTCTCTAAGCTTGTTCTTTCCAAACTCAGTCAACATGCATGCCAAGAAGTTCAGCGGGTTGCGTCTGACGTGTTGAAGCAAGAGAAAGCAGGCGGATTACTCGAAGCGTTGAAGGCAACTGCGAAGAGCCAGAAGGTGAAACCCAAGGTTGTAGAAGAAGTGTATCAAGAGGTTGCGAAGCAATTCGACGTGACAGACACAGTCAATAAGTATTTTGGCCAGAATGAGGCCGAACGGTTCTTGGTCAAGATGCTCTGCGAGAATTACTTTGATGTCCGTGCCTTTGGAGCGGTTGTCTCAACAAAGGGTCCTCTGGCGGGTAGTTTTAATGGTCAAATTCGCGGCCCTGCGCAGTTCACCTTTTCGAGAAGTCTCGATAAGATTCTTGTTCTTGAACCATCAATCACTCGCTGTGCCACGGCAAGTGACAGTACACAGTCGTCTGACACGGAGTCACCAGTCGATCAACAACCACAAACCGATGATTCGGGAAACAGTGATAACCGAACCATGGGACGAAAACCCTTTGTCAAGTACGGCCTCTACCGGTGTTCGATCCACATCTCTCCTGCATTCGCGGCCAAGACGGGATTCTCGTACCAAGACATGGACAACTTCCTCTTTGCACTTGTGCACATGTTTGTGGACGATCACGCGGCGGGCCGGCATCTGCGTCTTGTCGGCTTGGTTGACTTCCAGCACACGTCCTCGCTCGGCAATGCCCCGGCGCACAAGTTGTTCGACATGGTGAAGGTGGAAGGCATCAAAGACGACATGGACGGCAAGAAGGTCTTCAAGTCCTCTGGCAGTGAATTCCCTCAGGGACTTTACGACTACCATGGCTCTGCACCCGGCGGCCTGGACGGGTATGAGCCCGTCCCCGGCTTCGAGCCCAAGAACGGCGAGAAGACCGCTCGCATCACCGCGAGAAAGCTAGTGTGGGAGATTCCGGAGATGAGAGGCTGACACATGTGCGATTTATGGTAGAATTGGCTCAAGAAACAGGAGACTGACCATGACGACCAGGGAAATACTCATCGAAGAGATTGAAAAGGCCCCGGAGCCTATCCTTCAGGAGGTATTCCACTATATCGTATACTTGAAGGAGAAGGTTGAGGTGGATGAGTTTAACGGCCTTCTGCTCAGCGAATCGGCGCTGGCCAAGGACTGGTCAACACCGGAGGAGGACGAGGCATGGAAAAACCTGTAGTCGGTGCCGTCGTTGTCCTGCCATTCCCGCATACCGATTTGACGGTCGGCAAGCGGAGGCCCGCCCTCGTAGTGGCAAACTTGCCTGGAGATGACCTGATTCTCTGCCAGATCACGAGTCAAGCCCGACATGACGGCTATTCAGTCGGCCTTGCCCAGGCCGACTTTGTGCAAGGATCGCTGAATAGCCCCAGTTATGTGCGTCCAAATCGTCTATTCACAGTAGATGTGGCGTGTGTTCTGAGAAAGGTCGGACGGATCAGCAGAGATAAGTTCGCGTCTGTGGCGTCCAGTATCAACCATCTCATACACGCCGATAATTATCGTTCATAATCTTCCGTGCCCGGCTTCGAGCCACGGAGTGGCGAGAAGAACGCCCGCATTACCGCCCGGAAGCTGGGGTGGGAGATTCCGGAGTTGCGAGCGGATGGTTGCATGGGGATCCGGAACCATGTAGGATGACGCACATGAATGAACGCAGGGATGTGGACAATAGCATAAAGCGCGCGGCTGTAGCTCTTAAAGCGATGGGCGCTCGCGAAATCTATCTTTTTGGGTCTTCGGCGCATGGCCATGAGCATGACGGCTCTGATATCGACATGGCCGTGACCGGTTTGCCCCCGGAACGCTTCTTTGCCGCGATGGGAGAGGCAGGACGATGTCTCGATCGAAATCTTGATCTTGTCGATTTGGATGAGCCGTCTCCGTTTACGCAGTACCTGCGGGACGAAGGAGAACTTGTCCGTGTGGACTAGGCTGGAGAAGCAGATCAATGTCGAACGCACTGCCTTGAGGCGTGCTATCGAGACGCATCGACCGCTCATTGACAAGGTTCGTACCGAAACGCCAACGCCCATCGAAGTATCCGCACTTGCCGCTTTGCTTCACTCCTTCTATACCGGCATCGAAAATATCTGCAAACGCATTACGGTTGAGCTCGGCGACTCTATGCCGGAAGGCAATATGTGGCATGCGCTGTTGTTGGACAGCATGACGGCAATATCTGCAAGACGCCCGGCAGTTCTCTCGCGGACGTTGGCTCAGCGTTTGCGGCTCTACCTGGATTTCCGGCATGTCTTTCGGCATGCCTATCCGTTCGACCTGCGATGGTCAAAAATGGCCGCGCTCGTGCTGGATTGCGAAGCTGTTCTTCTAGCGCTGGAGGATGAGATTGACCGCTTCGTGATCAGCGGAAAACAAACTGACCGCTCGGAAAAGTAGTCGAATAGCAATAACAATGAATTCGGAGCCATTGGAGTTTTCTTGGAGAATTGTCAGTGGATTTTGATCTCCTGAATCATGGCCGAGAGTCTCTATCATGTACACCGAAGACGAACTCTTGCCGCTGTCTGCCTTGGTCGACATAGTCTTCTGTGAACGTCGCGCCGCCCTCCATCAGTTGGAACGGATCTGGGAGGAGAACCTCGCAACGACGCAGGGACACATCCTGCACGACAAAGCCCACAGCGGGGAAACTGAAACACGAGGCGACACCGTCACATCGAGAGGACTCCTTCTGCGGTCGTTCTCGTTGGGGCTCGTGGGAAAGGCCGATGTGGTTGAGTTTCAGCGGTTATCCGACGAATCGGCGGGTGTCGTACTGTCAGGCAGAGCCGGGCGCTGGCTGGTCTTTCCCGTCGAGTATAAGCGCGGGATTCTACGCCATGAATCGAGTTTCGAGGTTCAACTCTGTGCCCACGCCATCTGCCTGGAAGAAATGATGAATTGCAGCGTAACGAACGGGGCCATCTTCTACGGCATCTCGCGCCGTCGCCAGGATATCCAGTTCTCCGAATCACTCCGGCACGAAACACGGCAGGCGGCCGAGCGTCTCCATGCGCTTTTCAACGCCAGAACCACGCCGCCAGCCCTTTACGAGAAGAAATGCGAGAGATGTTCGATGATTGCCCTGTGTTTGCCCGAAACGGCCGGGCGTGGAAAGTCGGCGAAGCAATATTTGGCTCACATGTTGACGCCATGAAGAAACTACTCAATACGCTGTTTGTCACCACTCAAAGCGCCTATCTCTGCCACGAGGGAGAGTCAGTGCTTGTGCGGGTCGAGAAGGAGACAAAACTCCGTGTGCCGATCCATACTCTTGGCGGAATTGTCTGCTTCGGGCAGGTGTCGTGCAGTCCGCCGCTCATGCAACTTTGCGGGGAACGCGGGGTGTTGATCAGTTTCCTGAGCGAACAGGGCCGTTTCTTCGCGCGTGTGCACGGGCCTATTTCCGGCAATGTCCTGCTCAGACGCGCACAATACCGTCTCGCGGACGACTCAAAGGCGCGAGCCTCAATCTCGCGGGCGATCATCCTCGGAAAGATCGCAAACTGCCGGACTGTGCTTCAACGCAGCGTGCGCGATCATGCCGGTCCCGAGGGCAACCGGCATGTCGAAACAGCCGTGGCAAAGCTGGGCAACTTGATCGAAGGCATCAAGGAAGATATGCCGGTCGATATTCTGAGGGGCAAAGAGGGAGAGGCGGCCAATACGTATTTCGAGGTGTTTGACCACATGATTACGGCGCAAAAAGAGGATTTCTTCTTTCGTGGCAGGTCCCGCCGGCCGCCGATGGATAATATGAATGCCTTGCTGTCCTTTATCTACACCATCCTCGCGCATGACGCATCCGCGGCGCTTGAGGCGGTGGGACTCGACCCCCAGGTGGGTCTATTGCACACTGACCGGCCGGGGAGACCTGGGCTTGCTCTCGATTTGATGGAGGAGTTTCGCGCTTTTCTCGCGGACAGATTGGCGTTGTCGCTCGTCAACCTGCGGCAGGTGCAAGGCAAAGGCTTTACGAAGACAGAATCCGGCGCTGTGACGATGGATGACGACACCCGTAAGGCCCTGTTGGTAGCTTATCAGAAGAGGAAGCAGGAAGAGATTCAACATCCCTTTCTGGGGGAAAGCGTACAGATTGGTCTTCTGTTGCATGTTCAGGCGATGTTGCTCGCCAGGCATTTGCGGGGCGATATAGACGGGTATCCGCCATTCATCTGGAAGTGATTTGCGCGAAAGTGAAGATCGTATCGCGAGGAAGATCGTATATCGCACAAGGGAAGGTTGCCATATGATGGTTCTCGTCAGTTACGACGTAAAAACGATGGATAGAGAAGGAAGAACACGTCTGCGCCGGATGGCCAAGACATGCCTGGACTATGGCCAGCGAGTTCAGAATTCTGTGTTCGAATGCAACGTCGATCCAGTGCAGTGGGCCGCCCTGAAGCAAAAGCTTATTGATACCATCAATCCGGATGAGGACAGCCTTCGGTTCTATTACCTTGGATCGAACTGGGAGCGGCGGGTGGAGCATGTTGGTGCGAAGGAAACGGTCAACTTGGAGGGGCCGCTTCTTATTTGAGCAGAGCTTCCGCGAACCTCAAGCTGTCAGCAATTGTCAGGGAGGTTCGCGCACAAAGGCAAACTCTTGGCGGATAATGCCTTAGAGAAACGGACTTACGCAGTCCCATGTTCTTTGGCAATCGAATATTGTTCTATCGCGGAAACGATGTTAGAAAGGCAATGTTTTCAGCGCTTTGAAGGATGTACTGTCGCTCCCCGCGCGGGAGCGTGGATTGAAACTTCCAGGGTAAACCGGTTCACCATGGCTGTAACGTCGCTCCCCGCGCGGGAGCGTGGATTGAAACATTCCAGGCCCTTAGTCTTTGCCTGGGCAACCAAGTCGCTCCCCGCGCGGGAGCGTGGATTGAAACGATGAGGATGCTCTTTGCCGGCATTACTGCAGTGTCGCTCCCCGCGCGGGAGCGTGGATTGAAACATATCTGACAACCCTCCAGACTTTCCCGCACCGTGTCGCTCCCCGCGCGGGAGCGTGGATTGAAACCATCAACCTCCATATCCCCAACAAAAAAACCGGTCGCTCCCCGCGCGGGAGCGTGGATTGAAACTAATCATCCACACCCGGTAACACCCCACTATCCGTCGCTCCCCGCGCGGGAGCGTGGATTGAAACAGACAGGATGACAATAGACATTAGACAATAGACCGTCGCTCCCCGCGCGGGAGCGTGGATTGAAACGCGCGCGTTGTAATCCAGTAGAATGATCGTCGTGTCGCTCCCCGCGCGGGAGCGTGGATTGAAACGCGGCGAAACCATCACCCTCGAACCCCGCTACCGTCGCTCCCCGCGCGGGAGCGTGGATTGAAACATCGACAAGAATAATGTCTTCATCGCAGACACGGAGTCGCTCCCCGCGCGGGAGCGTGGATTGAAACGTGATGGTCAACAGCAATGGGGTGGTGGTTGCACGTCGCTCCCCGCGCGGGAGCGTGGATTGAAACTCATAGTCAATTGGATCCGGGGGAGTTTTCTTCGTCGCTCCCCGCGCGGGAGCGTGGATTGAAACGTTCTCGATCAGCTCTTTCAGTTTCGCATTCGCGTCGCTCCCCGCGCGGGAGCGTGGATTGAAACATATCATTCGCTCGCCATTCTCCTCCCAGGCTTGTCGCTCCCCGCGCGGGAGCGTGGATTGAAACAATCCGGACAGATTTATGGCACCTGCGGAAACAGTCGCTCCCCGCGCGGGAGCGTGGATTGAAACACACGCCGATCGGATTGCCGCCTTCATTTCGCGTCGCTCCCCGCGCGGGAGCGTGGATTGAAACCACGCAAGCGCATCCGAAGCTCTCGACTGTCGGTCGCTCCCCGCGCGGGAGCGTGGATTGAAACTCGGGTTGTGCGGTGGGCACGAATATGCCGGTGCGTCGCTCCCCGCGCGGGAGCGTGGATTGAAACCATCATGGAAAGAAGTGTTGCGAGATTGTGACGGTCGCTCCCCGCGCGGGAGCGTGGATTGAAACAGGCCTATTTCCGAAACGACCGCATTCCTATCGGTCGCTCCCCGCGCGGGAGCGTGGATTGAAACCTTGCGATTTACAAAACGCACCCACGTCTTGAGTCGCTCCCCGCGCGGGAGCGTGGATTGAAACTTCAGTCTTCTAGTGAATCTCATTATCGTCCGGAGTCGCTCCCCGCGCGGGAGCGTGGATTGAAACTTTCACGGTCCGTAAAAATGCCGATGGCACGGAGGTCGCTCCCCGCGCGGGAGCGTGGATTGAAACAGTGTCGCCTGGGTATTCGCCGCCTGTGCCTGGTGTCGCTCCCCGCGCGGGAGCGTGGATTGAAACCAGTTCCGCCGCAAACCCCAGCACCGTATCACGTCGCTCCCCGCGCGGGAGCGTGGATTGAAACTTGCGGGATGATTCATGCGGTGAAGATTAAACACGTCGCTCCCCGCGCGGGAGCGTGGATTGAAACCCTGTCCGATTTTTGGTTTTCCTGTTTGCAGGAAGTCGCTCCCCGCGCGGGAGCGTGGATTGAAACTTTTACGGTCCGTAAAAATGCCGATGGCACGGAGTCGCTCCCCGCGCGGGAGCGTGGATTGAAACGGTCTTGAACTTATCCCACGAACCAGAACTAATGGTCGCTCCCCGCGCGGGAGCGTGGATTGAAACGGTTCGGCCGTGGGCTATCCGTCGTCTACTTTGGGTCGCTCCCCGCGCGGGAGCGTGGATTGAAACCATGACGACCTCGACTATTGACGACGGAGAACGTCGCTCCCCGCGCGGGAGCGTGGATTGAAACATTGCTTGTGCTTGCCGACTTTTCTGTTCCGCATGTCGCTCCCCGCGCGGGAGCGTGGATTGAAACATGAACCGCGGCGTCTCTGGTCAGTTCTCGGCGTCGCTCCCCGCGCGGGAGCGTGGATTGAAACTATCCGGTTGGATTATTATATCATTCAATCGGGTCGCTCCCCGCGCGGGAGCGTGGATTGAAACCATATCGAGTTTGTCCAATATGCTTACGGTCGGTGTCGCTCCCCGCGCGGGAGCGTGGATTGAAACAATCCGGACAGATTTATGGCACCTGCGGAAACGTCGCTCCCCGCGCGGGAGCGTGGATTGAAACCTGTTTGGCGGCATGGCCGCGAGAGCACAAGCTGTCGCTCCCCGCGCGGGAGCGTGGATTGAAACATTGTATCGGCAGCCGCAGCGGCCGCTTTGGCGGTCGCTCCCCGCGCGGGAGCGTGGATTGAAACACCACTGGCGCAGTTCCGACCATAATTTCCGTGGGTCGCTCCCCGCGCGGGAGCGTGGATTGAAACTTGTTCCGACGATACGATCCGGCGATTCATAGAGTCGCTCCCCGCGCGGGAGCGTGGATTGAAACTTCTCAATCTTCCCACTTACCTCTTGCCTCTCCTGTCGCTCCCCGCGCGGGAGCGTGGATTGAAACGATGTGATGTCAATCTATGAGTCGATCGTGGGAGTCGCTCCCCGCGCGGGAGCGTGGATTGAAACACCTTCTCTATAGAGGAAAGGAGTTTTTGCTGGGTCGCTCCCCGCGCGGGAGCGTGGATTGAAACAATTTGAACGACCTTGCCCGTTGAATCCTTCATTGTCGCTCCCCGCGCGGGAGCGTGGATTGAAACGACGTCGGCGACGCCGGAGAGTTTATTGAGGTCGGTCGCTCCCCGCGCGGGAGCGTGGATTGAAACGTTGGCGACGTTATTGAGACTGCCCAGGAGAACGTCGCTCCCCGCGCGGGAGCGTGGATTGAAACCCAGCCGATCCGCCGGCGCCCAGGACGTCGCGGTCGCTCCCCGCGCGGGAGCGTGGATTGAAACTATGGGGTCGCATGGGATACCATAGTCAAGACGGTCGCTCCCCGCGCGGGAGCGTGGATTGAAACTCAATCACTGTTTCACCTCATGATGATAAGGACGGTCGCTCCCCGCGCGGGAGCGTGGATTGAAACACGTCCCAGCCCTTGGAGACAGCTTCGCTCCCCGTCGCTCCCCGCGCGGGAGCGTGGATTGAAACTTTTACGGTCCGGAAAAATTCCGATGGTACGGAGAGTCGCTCCCCGCGCGGGAGCGTGGATTGAAACACCTTCTACAACTCTAGCAGCAATAATGGTCTAAGTCGCTCCCCGCGCGGGAGCGTGGATTGAAACAATAAATCCTTGTCAATCTCATCGAGTTCCACGGTCGCTCCCCGCGCGGGAGCGTGGATTGAAACTGATTCTTCTGCGTCTTCTGCATCTCCACCTGGTCGCTCCCCGCGCGGGAGCGTGGATTGAAACGTTCGAGCATCAGGTGCTCTCTGGACTGATCTAGTCGCTCCCCGCGCGGGAGCGTGGATTGAAACTGCGTCGGGTTGCGCCGTCGGCACGAATATGCCGTCGCTCCCCGCGCGGGAGCGTGGATTGAAACTGTCGTTCCTGAGCGATGTGATACTGTTGTGAGTCGCTCCCCGCGCGGGAGCGTGGATTGAAACATCCACTGTTTATAGTTTTGTCCCCTGGGGATGGGTCGCTCCCCGCGCGGGAGCGTGGATTGAAACGTTGTGCGGTCCTTTCAAAGCCGTTTGGGTGGTAGTCGCTCCCCGCGCGGGAGCGTGGATTGAAACTTTAACTCTGTTGTCTAACATCGGTCAATTGATGTCGCTCCCCGCGCGGGAGCGTGGATTGAAACAGACAAGCCAACAGCATCGTAATACGTTTCATTCTGTCGCTCCCCGCGCGGGAGCGTGGATTGAAACTTCATTCCCACGAATACCGGAACCCCAAGACGAGTCGCTCCCCGCGCGGGAGCGTGGATTGAAACCCACCTTACGCAGTTGATGACGTTGAAGCTTCGTCGCTCCCCGCGCGGGAGCGTGGATTGAAACCAGTTGATTGAACATGTTTTGATTTCCCCTGCATGTCGCTCCCCGCGCGGGAGCGTGGATTGAAACAGCATCAGTCTCTTCATGATCTTATCTCCTATTTGTCGCTCCCCGCGCGGGAGCGTGGATTGAAACATGTTTCAGCGCCGACGAATCCTGCTCCTGTTGTGTCGCTCCCCGCGCGGGAGCGTGGATTGAAACGCTCGTGCCCGATGGGGGAAGCGGAAGACGAAGGTCGCTCCCCGCGCGGGAGCGTGGATTGAAACCGATACCATTGATCTTTTAGGGTGCGGTCTTCGGGTCGCTCCCCGCGCGGGAGCGTGGATTGAAACAGGCGGCGAGCGAGGACCGGGGCATTGCGGCGCTGTCGCTCCCCGCGCGGGAGCGTGGATTGAAACTTGCTGAACCCGGTGAAGGACTTCATGCGCACAGTCGCTCCCCGCGCGGGAGCGTGGATTGAAACGATGATCGCTCGCGACTCCATCCTCCCGCATTGTCGCTCCCCGCGCGGGAGCGTGGATTGAAACTTAAAACATTCAAGATGATATGCAAAGGATTTGCGTCGCTCCCCGCGCGGGAGCGTGGATTGAAACTGCAGAAGAATAGCGCGGATTTCATCCGCGGTCTGTCGCTCCCCGCGCGGGAGCGTGGATTGAAACCCCGGAGATCGAACTCATCGTGTCGCCTGCTTCGTCGCTCCCCGCGCGGGAGCGTGGATTGAAACAAAACGGCGGGTGGATGGTGGCTGCGCTGGGCGGTCGCTCCCCGCGCGGGAGCGTGGATTGAAACTGGCGAGAGGTTGACCCTCGAGATCGACCGGGACGTCGCTCCCCGCGCGGGAGCGTGGATTGTCTGCCGGAGGCAGATCCGCCTCTGGCGGAAAACAGGCTTTGTTCAGGAACGGTCGCTCCCCGCCCCGAACAATCGGGGTGGATTGTCTGCCGGAGGCAGATCCGCCTCTGGCGGAAAACAGGCGAACTTAGCTCGGGTCATAGGGTCAATGGATGTCGCTCCCCGCCCCGACTACTCGGGGTGGATTTAAACACCCACATCTGATAAATGCCCGATCGGAACGCCCAATTCATCACGCTCACAATACGGTCCTGGTCCGCCGGCGTCCGTTCCTCAAACATTTGGACGATTTCCGGTTCCACGTAGTACCAGACCGGTTTCCCGTCCTCGTACCGCATGAACAGTTCCTTACCCCTCGGCGCCCGTTCCGCTTCCCACTTGCCATTCTTCCAGTGCGTCGGCGCTATTGTAGCTTCATTCAGATCAAGCAACCTGTCGATCAACACCGATTTTGAGCGTTGATATTGGATTGCCCGCTTCAACTTCAGGGCTTTAAGCATGAATATCGTGAATGGCGGCGCAACGGCTTCCAGCGTTCCATGCTGCTGCATGATGCCCGCCGGAATATATCCTTCCGACTGTTCCAGCTTGGAGATTGTGGCGAACGGACCATAGTGATGCTTGTTCGGTTCCAGTTTCGCCACTATGTCTCTGCTGAACCGTCCCGAATCCCGCGCTTCCAGCATCAGATCCCAGAATATATCCTGCATCCGGTTCGCCCAGCCCCGTACTTTCGCAAAGTTCTCATCACCCATCCAGGTCCGCATGTACTCCAGCTCATCACGCGCATCATTCGGCGTGGTTGCCCCTGGATTAGCCATCACCGCGCGCCCTGTGATTTCTCCGGTTTCCGGATCCTCAAACCGCTCATTCAGTATGCGGTCCAGCTCAATGTATTCGCTTATGTTGCGCTGATCTAGTCCCGCGTCCTCGCAAGGCTTAATGATTTCTTCCCAGAACGATCGCATTAGAGTAGAAGACGCATTTGTGGCTGCAAGCGGGTGTTCGTCGAAAAGGTATTCCGGATCCTCCGCCGGCGTCAGCTTCCGTCCGGTGGCCTTCACACGGTTTCCCACGTCCACCGCCGCCTGGTACTCATACCAGTGATCAGTCTTCATGCCGTTAAGCCAGCCGCGCAACGTCTCATGTTCCGCCTTGCGCGCTTCCTCCAGCTTCAGCAGCATGTCTTCAGCCGTCGTATAGTTCTCCAGGCGACTCGCCCGGCGCACCTTCATTGTATCCTGGTTACTGCTCAACAGTTCCCATAGCTCAAGCAATTGCGCTTTCACTTCCGGCCGCGCCTCGATATGACGGAAGAATTCCTTCCAGAAGAGCGGCGCCCGCGCCTTCAGCTCCGCCGGCGAATTCAGAAGTATGCTCAATGCGTCCGCATAAAGTTCCTTCGCGCTCTTGCGATACTGCAGGTGATTTGCACTTGCCATTTCCTCTTCGATCGGTTTCCACCATTTACTCAACGCCCATACTTCAGCCCTCAGTTGCTTATTGGTAGTCAGCGCCGATCCCAGTTTGTTACTCAAGAAGCCATTCAGCGCCGCAATGTGTCCCAACAGATTACCGCGCTTCAATGATCCTTCCGGGAGATAGTCGACCAGGTGTCCGATTTCATGCGCGAACACCGCCGCCGCCAGTCGTGGATCCTGGAATATGCGCCGGTCCAGCGTAATCTGCGCACCCAGCAACGGATTTCCCTTGAAAAGCCCATAACTGGAAGGCAGGTTTCGCAATGTCGGATAGTCCAGGCCAAGCTGTTGCACCATTCTCAGCATTTCCGGCATTCGGATTGCCTTTACATGCTCGAGTCCGCCCAGGTTGACCTGGATCCAACCCTGCAACTCGGTGTTTTCCGTTGAGAATTCAGGCACACTCCGACCACCACTTGAGGCTTCCCCAGGGAATCGTATGGAAATGGCCCTTGCCACACTCGGCGCCGATCCGGCCGGGGTGGCGCCCTTCGCGAATTGAACGCCGCGCATCTCCTCAACGTCCATTCGGGCCTGCCCGCTCCGTCCGACGTAGTTGGATGGCTGGCGGGCCATTTTCGCCTTCAGCAAGCGTCGGATATAGTCCCGGATCTCGGCGTCAGTCATTGCCAATGTCTTGCCCAGTCGCCGCATCATGCGCCGGTACGCTGCAACGATCGCATCCAGGAACCGGCGCCAGAAACCCGCATTATGCTGCCCATCCCTGAACGCCTTCGCCACCAGCTCATGATTAAACGCTTCACTACCAGGCTTATGGCCGTAGTTCGCTTCGATCTCCTTGACAATATCGGCCCAGCGTCCGCGGTACGTCTGCCGTCCGATCCCGGCCGGGCCCACCCATTCCGGCGCGCCCAGCTCGTTCACCAGTCGGTGCCCAGCCTCCTCGAGGATATCCTTACGCAATTCGCTAACGCTGTCATACCGGTCCAGGAAGAAGTGACTGCGTTTCCCGTAGGTTATCGCTCGGATCGTACCGTCTGAAGAACGGTAGAATTGAGGTTTGACATTTCCAGCCGGTTTTGAGAGAGTATTTTTGACAGAAGGGTTGGCCTCGGTTGTACCACTATGAGTCCCGGACCAGCCCTTTCTGTTTGAATAGAACGAGACAATTGTTCGATCGCCAAATTTATTCTTCTCGATGATTACCGTGAGAGTCTTCCCGTCGTTCGCATTTGATTGATAGACGTGTCTATTGCTGCTCGACTGGCTTCCGTCGATTTTCCCGTTGCGAATGAATGTTCCAAGGTCGATTATCTCTCGAGCTGAAACTGGTCCGGCAAAACCGCTATAGTGTTTGATTAGTACGTGTTTTGCTCCGAACGCTCTACTACCGCTTTCCAAGATTGCATATTGAAGATCGTTCAGGTCGCTTATCTTGATTTCAGTTTCGCTTTGATTACCAACCATCACATCATAGATGCCTCGCTGTTCGGCATTCATTTTCTGATTAGCAAGGTCTTGTTTGAATTGTTCGATAAGCGTTTGTGCTTGGTTATCTCTCGCCGCTTGCGCATCCGCATCTTCCGCCAGCTTCAGCCACTTTGCCGTTTCCGGATCCATATCAGTGGCCCGGCCGGCCGTCACATTCTGCCCGGCGAACGGTACACCCTTCGCTTCCTCCGCCATCGCAAGGTCAAACGTATTTCGAGATAACCCAGCGCCCGTTATTGCCGTTCCGCGCGCCGCCTGGATGGTGTTGCCATCTTCCCACCGCACAAGATCAATCAGATCGCTTCCGATTTCCTTCAGATTATAGATCTTTGCCCGCGCCAGTGATCGTCTGGATTGTGGTTGAACTGGTTCAAAGCCGGTTTCGAGCAGTCGTGTGGCAAGGGAAGGATTGATTTTGTCCAGTTCGTGAATGAACTTCAGGTTTGTTTCGGGATAGTCGAAGAATGTAATGCGATTTTCGCTATCAACGCTGGGCATTGTGTCTTCAGGATAAATACCCAGTGTGGTATCCACGTTCTGATCTGCCATCTCATTGGATGCAATGATGGCATCAACGGCCCGATTCGCGTCTTGAACTTCACCTGGGGTAAGAAGTGGTTCTGAATCCGTCGAGATACGCCGTTTGAAACTGGCGATTATCGCATGATTAGCAGGGTTGACCCTGGCAAGGGATATTCCGGGGTATTCCGCGCGGTCGGCGACGGCTGCATCGCTGGTGTCGGTCTTGTAGTTTTCGACATAGCTTTTGCGAATTGATCGCGGAGCACCATTTGGTCCTGCGCTATTGAGTCTACCAGTCGCCTTCGCTCGGAGTCCATCAAGCGTCGTGATTGCAATGTAGCGGGCCTGGCTGTTTGTGAGGTGACCGATTGATTGTGCAATGCCGTTATCACGTAAGAATCCCTCCAGCGCTGTAATATCGTATTTCGCTCTGATTTTATCAAGCGTTTCCGGTCTTGGTGCCAGAGGGTTGCTATCCTGACAAAAGGGCTTGGAGCTTCAGTGTGACGCGGGTATTATTATCAGAGATGGTTTTGCAAGTGCCGGTTGGCGACTTCTTTGGCGGCAGACAGGAATATGAAGATAGCGATAGTTTACGATGTGGTTTATCCGTACGGATTGGGCGGTGGCGAGAAGCGCAACTGGGAAATAGCCAGGCGGCTCGTGAAGCTCGGCCACGATGTCCGGCTTGTCAGTATGCAGATGTGGGAAGGCGAAGCAGAGTTCCGGCGGGAAGGGGTTTGCTTCACCGGGGTTTGTCGATGGAAGCCGGCGCTCTCGGTCGGCGGAAAGAGATCTTTCTGGGAACCCGTCTATTTTGCCCGCCATGTCTTCTCCTATCTCAAACGATGCGATGCCGATGTCGTCGACTGCAGTAATTTCCCGTATCTCTCCTGTCTGGCCGCCAGACTGGCAAATCTGTTCAGAAAGACAAAATTAGTAATCACATGGTACGAAGTCCGTGGGCTCCGCCGTTGGGTTGACCACCGCGGCCTGGCGGTGGGCTCGATAGCCTGGTTGTCTGAGTTTCTGATCTCGCGGATGACGATCTTCAACATGGCCATCTCACGTTTCACCGAGCAGCGCGCGCGGGAGTTCCTTGGTTTGAAGGATATGGCGGTGGTACCATGTGGCGTTGACTTTGCGGCATTGGCCAACGCGGCAGGCACCGGGAAGAAGAAACAGGTGCTGTATGTCGGACGGCTTACGAAGTACAAGCGGGTCGATATGCTGATAGATGCGTTCGCCAGAATCTCCGTGGAGTATCCGCAATACACGCTGAAGATAGTTGGCCGTGGCTATGAGCGCGAAAGATTGAGCGGGATAGCTGTGGAAAAGGGCGTTTCCGAAAAGGTTCAGTTCGAGGAAGACCTGTCCGAAGAGGCGCTGTATCGCGAATACGCCAGCTCAAGAGTCTTCGTACTGCCTTCGGAGCAGGAGGGATTCGGCATAGTGCTACTCGAAGCGATGGCGGTTGGCACGCCCGTGATCGCCTTGAAAGCGCCAAATTCCGCGGCCGAAGGGCTTATCACAAGTGAAAACGATGGCTTGCTGGTGGAATCAGTGGAAGAACTGGCAAACGCGCTCAGAAGAGTGATTTCAGATGATGGACTGAGGGATCGTCTTTCAGTCGCTGGCATTGAGACAGCCCGTCGGCATGACTGGGACAGAAATGTCATTCCCGGTCTGGAGAAGTACTACGAGCTGGTAATCGGCCATTAGAACCTTCTAATGGAAGTTCTTGGACGGAACAATTCAGATAAAACCGCGGATGAACGCAGATGTACGCTGATAAGAATAGGCTTGGACGGAACCGATCACTTCATCAAGGACTCACCATCTGTTGTGGGAATGCGATACGCCGGCATTGTCTCCCTATCCGCGTCCATCTGTGTCTATCTGTGGATGCTTTTCTTCTTGGCTGCATCGTTCCGGAAACGGGGGGCAAATGCGCGAACTACCGAGGGTGACATTTGTAGTTCCTGTCCATAGCGCAGCGGACGATCTTGCCAGTTGTCTTGCATCGATAACCCGCCAGGATTATCCGGACAGCCTGGTTGATCTGCTGGTGACATACAGCGGATCCGACCCGGAAATTCTTGAGGCGGCACACAGTGCCGGTGTAACGGTTATCCGGGACGTCCAGGGGGCGGCGGAAACATGCCTGGATCTCGGAATTGAGAGGGCGAGGGGCGACATCATCTTTATCGTTGCCGCGAACAGCGGGTTGCCTCGGACGGACTGGGCCAGATTGATGACCCGGCCGTTCGTTGATCAGGATGATGTTTTCGGGGTGTGCGCGCAGTTTGCCGTTGCGCCGACCGACAATGCCCTGACGAGATATGCCTGTCGTCTTCACGCCGATCCGTTCACATGGTTTGTCTACGGTGATGCATCCAACCCCCGGTATTACCGGCATGCGAGCGACGTGGTTGAAGCAAGAAACGGTTATGTGATTTACGGGTTCAGCGGGCGAAGGCATCCATACGTGCCGCTGGAATACGGGTTCGGCTTCAGGAAGAGACCTGCAGGATATCAGATGAACGAATGCCGGAACATCCGGGATGTCTGCCGCATCATCAAAGTGGGGTCCAAAATTGCATGTGTTCAGGATGCGGGGGTCTACCACCGGCCCGTTGCAGGCCTGGGCGACTACATGAGTCTGTTTCGAAAGAGTTTTGCCGGAATCCCTGGCAGACTAGCCTGCGGCGTTGCTCGGGATTTGCGGGACCTTTCGGTCAGCAGGAGACTCCGCGTCGGACTGTTTGAGCTTTACGGATTGACAGGAATTCTTCCGTTGCTTGACAGTCTCACCATGACTGTTTGCGAGAAGGATCGGGCCATGCTCTGGCATGGTCCTGCATCAATAGTTACAAGCTGGGTTATTTTACGGCAGTATATAGCCGGCACAAGAGCTTTGGGTCGGGAGGCCGGGTGATCTGGTTTCCTACTGATGCCATTTTTCTCTGGACCTGGCCTGTGGTTTGACCCCCAGTATCTTGCCGAGCACTGCTTTGCCGTAAATCCACAAAGTCAGCCAGCATACCGGGAAATGGAAAAGCCATGCAGGATCTCTCTTCCTGAAACACCCGATGGCACACTGGACAGAAAGCGGGAGAATCAGGACTGAGCACAGGGCGAACCAGAAGATGCCTGATTTCCTCTGCCGCGCCCATGGATATGTCCGGCCGCGGTTGGTGGAAAAGAAAAGAAAATCACGGATTCGGCGGTCCTGTTTCCTGGCGAAATCAGCGAGTGTCAGGCAATAGAGGTGTACAATCCCGCAATGGACTTTCGCCATGCGGTTCCTTCCGGCGAGAATTGCCTGATGCATTATGTCGATGTCAAAGAAATAGGGATCCCAGGAGACGTGGTCGAGAAGTGATCGCCGGAATACAAATCCGTTGGCGCCGATCGTTGGCAGGTGTCGCTCATCGAGAGCCAGCTTCAGGTATGTGCCGTGGTCCTCGGTGGCGACGGCGAGGCCGGTCCACCGGCCTGTTACCATGCAATAGCGGTCATAGTTGCCGAGGAACAGGCAGAGCGGGTCGTTCATGCCGAGCATGGCAAAGTAGCGTGTGAGAGCGGGGTCCTCGTCTCTGCGTGTGTACCATAGCGGCTCTGTGGCGGTGATGTCCCGATCTTTGAATGGAGCGAGCATGTTGAGGAGCCAATCTGGCGAGTCCAGAATGTTGTCGCTGTCGACCAGTGCAATGATGTCGCCCGTGGCCGCTTTTATGCCGGCTGACTTGCCGGCCTCTCCAGTCTTCAGCGGGTTTGGAACGATCTTGTCCACCTTGAAGCCTCTTGCGATTTCAAGCGTGTTGTCGGCTGACCCGCCATCGGCGATAATGATCTCCACCAGGCCCGACGGATAGGACTGGTCCCGTATTGACTGCAGGCAAACCCGCAGAGTCCTGCCGGAATTGAATGTGGGAATAACGAAGCTAACCCGGAACGAATCCGCGGGCAAAACAGTGTCACTGGTGTTTTTCTGTGCAGGGCCGTTCATTCGTTTCTCTGTGCTTCGGAAATCACAAAGCGTTTTCGCAGATACGTGGGTCTAATCGGCTGTTTATCCCATCCATCCCTCGCCGGCTGGATAAGGCGGTTCCCGCTCTGCATGTTGACGAATCCGTTCGGGGCGAACTGCCACCATCCCATCTGGGGGAGGAATCCGATGCCGTAGACCACGTTGGTCCACGTCACGGCAGCGTCATCCGTGCGCGGCCAGTTTGCCGGCCTTGCCGAGGCGCATTCCCAAGAGTTGTCCGAAACAACATTGGTTGTCTGGGTTTTCAGATGAAATGACACCCATGGGCCCTGAACAAGCGGAATCACCTCGGCCGCTATCTCGTGCTCGCCGGATGGGACTGCCACCTGGAATACGGCGGGCGATAACGGGTTCTCGCTTGAGCCGACCTGTTTGCCGTCGAGAAACAGGGCTACCTTCATTGATGCATGAGTGGCGAGCAGTGCGTTTGATGGCGCTGCATGGAGCCACAACAGGGCCTGCGCCTGGCGTGCGGCCGGCGATTGTGGTGTTGCCGCGGCGACCTGCTCGTATCCGCGGCGTACTGATTTGAAGCCGTCGATCAGTTCGCGATAGGCCAGCGACCGCAGCCTTAGCAGTGGAGTAAACTCGTTTTCGCCGATCCTGTCGGCCAGGCAGAGACATCTTTCGGCTGCCTCGTCATAGTGCTTGATGCATTCCAGTTCAAACAAACCGGACATTGCCGTTGCCAGCAGCAGGGGATTTGCCGGGAAACGCAGGTATGCATCGGGAAGTTGTGAACCTGCCGGATGTGGTTTCGGCTGGTACCAATATGCCACACTTGACATATAACCTTTCCCCATGTTTGGCGGAGAACCGCCGAATTCCCAGTTCATAAGAAAGCCCTTCTGGAAACTGATCGGATCGGCCAGATGAAAGCGATACTGGGCAGTCTGCATTGCCGCCTTTTCAACGAGGCCATGAAGTGGAAGGTCGAACAACCCGCGGTAGTACCATCCTCCGTTGAAGTAGTCCTCCAGGCCGGTTCCATGCAGCGAAGGGGTCGTTTCTCCATCAAGGCTCATCGACTCGTCGCCTTCCAGCAGGTTCCATGAACCGTCTGTTCCCATCGCAACCATGTAGCAGCCGACATAATGGCCTTTCTCTTCGGCATGCAGCACGCGATAAGGGACTCCGGAAGCTGTTGAGCTGTTCCAGCAGGCGTGGAAGTAATTCAAATCCGCACGGGTGGCCGGATCGAGCGGTTGCAGATCATAGCCGATTTCAACGGGTACAGGGGTCATGCCATCATTTCTTATCTCAGCCCTGACCGCTTTCCGGAATGGCATCGGGAATCTGCATACGAACGCTCTATCCAGAACGGAGATTGGCAGCGATGAGAATTTCCGCCGGTTTAACGCGTTGCAGAAGAAGTCGCCGAGCGGGACATCGACGCTCGGTTCGCGTGCACCATCCCAGTAGATTCGCAGGACCAATTCGCGTAATCGCCTTGTCCTGGCGGCCAGGGAGACACCTTCCGGTTCGGACCAGTTGATCCAGAACGTCTTCAAAACACCGGCCTGTGAAAGATCTATCCATGTGGCGCTCTGACCGGGCATGATCGTGCTGCTTACCTTCTGTTTGCAGGCCTTCATTGCCAGGCCGGCTTCTTCGGCGCAGTTTGTCCAGACGCGCTGTACATTCGCCGCCCTGGCGTTGTCTTCCTCGGTTAGCTGCTCAGGGAAAGAGGCGATCCTGGTTGAGGCACTGTCATACGTTTCGTAGTTCAGCTGGTAGTAGGGTCTTTCCGTGGTAAGCACCATTTCAATGGCGATTCTGAGAGAATTTGCAAAGGGGTATTGAACGTAGGAATACGAACCCCCGCTCAGGTCGGCAGTCAGGGGATACTTGAAATAGGACGCTGGTCCGAACATTTCCTCACCGGGAATAACGAGCCGCGGTTCCCGCTCGCCATCGAAGAAGAAGAACCATTTCTTGACGGGAATATTGGTTTGCCAGATTCGGGTCAGGCAGCCGGGTCCCTTAAGGTTGGCGATGGTCTTCAAGCCATCGGGGCCGGGATCACTGACATTGCCCCAGTCATTGTTTCCGCCGCTGCGATCATAGGTTGATTCCAGGTGTGCCCGACCCCTTGGTGTCCGGGCAAAGTTCTGCAGGTTTGTCAGGATCGAAAGCCGGCTTTCGAAGTCAATCGCGCTGGAGTCAATCCGGTTGTTCTGACGGCAGGCCGGCAAGGCCAACAAAGTGATCAGGATGAGAGGAACCTTCAGAACGCATACAAGTGATCTCTTCGACGTCATGTCTTTATCTCCTTTGGTCGAATTGTGCCGGTAAAATGCCAATGTAGTGCAAGACCAATAGTCACGGCAGCCCTGGCGGCGACCATGACGGTAAGCGCAAACGTCAGGGTATGGGGCATGACACTGTCCGCCCATTTCCAGAAGTCCTGTGGCAGATAGTCCTGGAGTGCGCTCCACCCGAAGGAGCAGTACAGGAAAGTGCACTCGGCAAGCACTATGGGGATAGATATCCAGAGAAAAGAGAACCTGCGGCAGGCCATCTCGCGTGTGAAATAGATGCTGTTGGTGAGGTCGAGCACCACCATTGCGCCGATGAACCAGACCTGCGGTGCGTACGGTTGGTACGGGCGCCACTGAGGCAGCAGTCCCATGAGCCAGCTGGAGCATGACCCCACCAGGATGCAAGCTGCCGTTCCGCCAATAATTGTCACGAGGAGGGATTGCCGCAGATACCCGCCGGTATCTTCGCCGCGTTCGTGACGATGGGAGAGGATCGGGAAAAGCACAAAACCAATGGATCCGACTATGTAGGATGGAATATAGCCCAGGCGGCAGACCATATAGTAGCCGGCGGCATCTTCGATCGACAGGAAGTGCTTGATCACGAATGGCTCGATAGTTCCAGAAGCGCCCCCAAAGATGATCAATACAGCCGCAGGCCAGGCGAATGAGAGGATTCCCTGCCAGTCCGAGTAATAGGGCGTGCTCTTCACACCCGAACTCCAAAACTCCCTGATGCTCCATATGCCTATGGCGATTGCCGCTATGCCGCAGATAAGCAGGGTAAGAAGATAGCCGCTCAGGTGCAGGAGTGGTATCAGAAGAAGTGCCATAGACAGGCGGAGGACCGAATCCGCGGTCCCCATGGCGATGCCGGCATAGAAACGCTGCGTTCCCTGAAGCACAACGCGGACCAAAGGTTGCCAGCATGCCAGTAACGCCAAGCTGCCCATGGTCAGCAGCAAGTATGGTGTTTGGAGATGTAATCTCGTCCTTATGGCCTCAAAGCCGACAATCAGCGTGGCGACGGCAATTACCGAGGACACCATGGCGATCAGGGACATGTCGCGCATCAAACGCTTGATCTTGCCTTTCTCGCCGCGGGCGTGATAGACACTGAGGTACTTTGCCGCGACGATGCTTGCAATGGCCAGCGGGATGCCGCCGAGACTTGCCAGGCGGGTGATGGGTTCCACGCTTCCAAGTTCATTTGCGGATAGCGCCTTCGGCAGGTAGAAAAACCCGACGTACAGATTCAGAAGCTCATTGAATCGGGCCGAGGCGGAGATAAGTATTGAATACCACCACAACGGACCGAGCCTGGCCCGCACATTTCGAATGAAGTTGATCATAGCGTGACGAACCAGAAAGACTATTCCGCCGGGTCCTTTGTGCCCATTATCGTCCTGCCTGCCCACCATATCAAGACGACCGCGAAAGCCGCAAGATTCAGCACAAACGTGACAACATGCGGCCGGTAGACGAACCGTACTGTATGACTGCCGGGCGTCAACTCTACTCCGCGCATGATGCAATTGCATCGCAGCAGCCGGGAGGGTTTCCCATCCACAAAAACCTTCCAATCCGGGTCGAAGCGATCATTTAACATGAGAATTCCGCCTTGACCGCCGGAAGTGGTTACTTCGACCAGGTTGGGATCACGCTTTGTCAGCGTGGCGGGAACACATGAGCCCGGGGCAGGTTGAATCGATACTGATGTGGCGGATACTATAGCGGAGCGCGAGGGATCCCACGTCGGGTCAGCCAGGCGGCTGACCGGCGCGTCCTCACCGATGCACTCAAAGTCAGAATACACTGCGGCCCAGGGCAGCATATTGGTGATCCGAAGCCATGTCTGCCGGCCGGAAGCGGTCCATTGGATTGAGCCGTTGGCCATCACATTGAATGAGGAAACAACTTCAACCGAAGGCGCGTTGGTAAGGGGGGCAAGGGCTCCGGCAGGGCCGAAGACATGCTTTGTGCTTGTCAGTTGCCATAGGCGTAAGGTGTTGCGGCTCAGTTGCGAGTAGAAATACTGATCCGAAGCCGACATAATGCGGGGATCCTCTGCGTCGGTAACAATGATCCGGCGTCTTGGGAATAGATAGTTTTGCCATATGTCATAGAATCCACCCTTGACCGGGAGCGATACGCGATAGCTCATCCGGTCATTCTCTATTCGGGCTATCAATTCACCAGGGGTAAACCGCTCATACTCATCCCAGACTGCGATGTAATGTCTTGCAACGTAGCCCAAATCAATTGCCAGCAAGAACAGCAGTGTCATCGGTATAATCCGGTGCATGACAAGTATTCCAGACAGGTACCGTGCGGCGAGGAAGAGGATTGCGGCTGCCAGCAGCAGGAGACCGCTGCGCGTCACTGCCCAAGTCAGGGCCTTGAGCAGTGCATCTGAAGATGCTCCCAGGCCTTCCGCCTGCCACGTTTGCAGAAGATCTGCTGCATTCGAAGGGATGAGAGCGGCTGCGAGCAGCATCATAAGCCCCGTCCCGCAGCACAAGGCGGCGAACAGAGTCAGAAGTCCAAGCCTTGGGGATAAAGCGGCTTGAGCATCACCGTGATCCCGGTGTTTCTTTCGCTGCTGTCCGGCTTGTTTCAGCTGTGGCGTCCTGTTAAGGAACGCGGCACGCGACTCGGCCATCTTCGAGAACAACCTTTCCAACCCGAATGCAAACAGGAAACATAGCGCAATTTCGGCGAGGTGAAGAAATTTGACCGGACACCTCATATCTTGGGCATAGGGCATCATATAGAACAGGCGATACAGCGGGAAGTTACGGCCAAGTGCCATGAGAATGCTTACGAAGAGGGCCCCGGCCCAGAAGATGACGTCAGTCCTGCGGCCTGTCTCGTCCGGAGTCAGATTCGCGCTTGTTCCGGTGTTGCCTGGTGCGTCCGCGGTGTTGGAGGATGCGACATATTTTCTGTAACGGATTGCCCACGCAATCGCAAAAAGCGCAAATATCCACTGCAGCAATCCCAGGTAATGGCTGTTCTGACGGAGGTTCATGAGGCCGCGGTGATGAGTTTCCCATCCGAGAGTGCGGCCCGTTTTCCCCCAGTAGGGAACCTTTGAATCGCCGGTCTGCCATCCGAAAACCCCGGCAACAAAGAATTCGAGTATTTCCTCGGGTGGCAGGCTCCAATTTGTGGCGAATTCATATTTCGCCGCAGAGCTGGATTCCTGAGCTTTACCGGAGCCTATCACTGCGGCATTCCGGGCAGGCAGGGTGGTGCGCAACATTGGCACGATGGATGCAAGCGATACACATACGAGCATTACTGCCGCGAGAATTGCACCCAGAAGAAAACGGCCGGCACAGCGGACTCGCAGTTTCAGCAGTTCTTCGCGGTGCTCACCGCGCACTGGCTGGCGAGGTGTTCGAGGCCATATCCGGACCAGGACAAACAAGCCATACGCAGCAGTCAGGAGGGAGAACAGGAGTGCAAGATCCGGCTGGATTGAGAAAGCGACACCTGCGGTACAACCGGCGACCGCGAAATAGAAAAAAGGCCGTCGACGTGTGAGCGCTCGATCCGTGCAGGCGAGGAGGAGCGCAAGAAGCGGCATCAGCATGATCTTTCCACCGTGGCCGGCAGATATCAGGCTGAAAGTCTGAGGAGTGAGGCCAAACGCCAGCGAGCCAAGCCAGGCAGGCCAGCCCCGTACGCCGCGGCCGTGCAGAAAATAAAGGCACGCAAGGATTGAACCGACCACTGCCGCTATGTAGACCCCGGTCTGTATATAGGCCGGTGGCAGGAGCATGACGAGTAGATGGTATGGAGTGAAAGGTGCGATTGAGGAGGCAGAACCGAGCCCCATAAGATGGCTCCAGCGTCCGAGGTAGGCCGATGGCAGGGAATCGCCGAAAAGAGCCCAGCCAAAAGAACCGGCATCCGGCCCCCAGATGCTCAACCCGGAAGATAGCGGCTCCCAGAAAACCACCAGGATCAGCCCTGCTGTTGCTGCCAGAAACCACAGGACCTCTGTGGATAGCCGCGGTAGCCTTTTCACTATGTTCATTGGATTCAAAGTAGCATACGCATTCTGCTTGCGCCACTAGAAACAAGGGGGGCTGAAACAAGGGGCGACCGTGGTAGAGGAGTCTTAGCGCCAGAAAATGTAGTTGCTTTTGAGTGTGCGCGACATTACGTTCACGTTGAAGAGGCGCCGCACCGTCAGGACCATATCGGGTGAGCAACTGCATGAGCCCAAAAATCGACATTTTCGCTCTCCTGCCTGATACATTCGATGCCGATGCTTTCGCCGACGAGATAATCAGGGCCAGGCCCAACTCGCTGATCTACATGGGGCACTATGTCAAGTCCGGGCCCGATTCCCCCCTTGTTTTTAAGGGATACTACAGACATCAACCTCCCGGAGTTAACATCACGTGGGAGCCGTTCTCATCCCGCTCGGTGCCGATGAGCGACCGATTGAGATATCTATTGCTTCCGGTTCTATCGCTCATGCTCATTTCCAGGCTGTTTGTCTTCTGTCTTTGGCTTGGATTCAAGTACAGGGTTCAGACAGTCGCACTGTGGAACGAATTCATGTGCGCCATCTTCGGAGTTCTGAGGAGGCTCGGCTTGTTCAAACGGGTGGTGTTCTTTTCAGGCGACTGGCTCCAGGGAAGCGCGCTGAGAACCGGGATGTGGAGCTACATCAACAAAGAAATGTTCTTTCCGGCTGTGGATTGGATATGCTGCAGGATGAGCGACATGACCATACACGCGTCTGAGGCAATTCCAGAGGCAAGAGACCGCTACTGGGGTCGCAAGATCACCAGGGCGGAACTGCCTTATGAACCACCGCTCATGGTGAAGTGCATGGAAGGATCAGAAGAAAAGCCAAGAAAGAAAATCCTGTTTCTGGGTGGTCTGCGCGGTGATTCCGGCATGGATCTTGTTCTCAGTGCGCTGCCGGCGCTGCGGGAGCGACTGGGAGATGTGTCCGTAAAGATTGTTGGTCCTACCACGCAGTCGGTCGTCGAACTCGAGAAGAAGGCCGTGGTGCTGGGTTTGGGAGAGCTGGTCGAATGCACCGGGCCGGCTGATCGCCAGTCTTTCGATTCACTGTTCTCCGATTGTTTCTGCGGTGTCAATGTGATTACTAATTTAGATAGTCATTCGAGCAAAGGTCTGCCGGCCAAGGTAATGGACTATTTTCAGTATCTTCTTCCGGTTCTTGTGACTGTTGGTGTTGGCCGGGTGGTGGATTCGATTCGCGAGCACGAACTTGGGCTTGTCGTAGAGCCTGACATTGATGCGGTGACAGCCGCTCTGATCTGCCTTTACGAAAAACGTGCAGATTACGTTGATAATCTCCGCCTCTTTATCAAGACCAGACCACATACAAATCTCGTTAAGATCCTTGATCCGGAAGCCGAAGCTACGGCTTGACCTGTTTCCTCTGTCGCAGCACAATGCAGCCCGAAATCGAAGGGCTTCACGGCCAGGAGGATTTGGCCGGATAGTATTGTTTTGTTTTGAGTCTTGGGTGCTTCGTGGTGGCGTCGCAAGAATAGTGGAAATCAGACCCTGAGAAGATGAAGCATGATACATCCCTTGTGCAAACAGATTATTGCCGACCTGAAGATAGACAGGTTTGTCGAGACTGGCACCTACACAGGAGAGACTGTTTCCATCGTCAGTCATTGGCTGCAGGCGATGGATCCGGATTTTGGTGTTGTTGCATCTGTGACGCGGGATGAGTATCTCAATCAGTTCCTGAATAATGGAAGGCGGCCCCGCTACCCTGTCTTCAGGGATTCCCGCGAGTCAGCAAGGGTGAAGCTTTACTCTGTAGACGTGGACGAGAAGCGGCAAAAGGGGCTGCAATCCATCTTCAGTTCCAACCCAAACATCAGGATTATTAACAGCTCATCGGAAAAGTTTCTAAAGACCTCGATAGACACGGGGCTGTTCGGCGATAACCACAGGATGTTCTTCTACCTCGATGCACACTGGGGAGTGTATTGGCCCCTTAGGGACGAGATTCGTGAAGTCCTGCGGCTGAAGCGTTCTGTGATTGTCATTGATGACTTCGCCGTGCCATTTCATCCGGACGCTGGTTTTGACGTATACAGGTTCAGATCGTGCAGCTGGTTCCACATTCGCGATCTATTCAAGGACAGGCTTATTCATGTCTACTACCCCAACAGGCCAAACATGGACGGTCAGGGGTCGGTATTCATTTTTGTCGGTTATGACAAGGGGGAACTTGCCTTCATGGATCAATTGCCCTGTTTCTGTCCTCTGATCAGGGGGGAGCCGGTTGTCCCGGCTCTTCGTATTGCCCGGCACTTATGCGGGCTCGTAATGATACCGGTCCTGAGAAAAATCGGCATGGAGGGTTTGTATGGGTCGCTCATGTCCCTGCCGAAGGGAAAAGCGCCGCAGGCGGAGATTGATGACGAGCACTGGTTCTCGCAGTTTGAGTGATTTCTGCTGATTTCAAATAGGGTTGAAAACGGCTGGAGGCAAGGGTAGTGTAGGGAAGCAGTGCTGGAACGGGGGAAGAACGAGCCATGGAAGTCAAAAAGACAAGTCTTAAGGGTGTTTTGCTGGTGAAGCCGGATGTCTTCGAGGATCACCGCGGTGAGTATGTCGCGACCTACGACGTGGACCTTTACAGGAAGCACGGGATCAAAGTGCACTTTGTTGAGGACGACATATCGGTCTCAAGCATGAACGTTCTAAGGGGTATCCACTGCGACAACAAGTCCTGGAAGCTGGTGTCCTGCATGCTGGGCCGGTTCTACCTTGTAATCGTCGATTGCGACAGGAAGCGAAAGACCTTCGGGAAGTGGCAGTCTTTTCTCTTGTCTGAACGGAATCGCAACCAGGTTCTTGTGCCGCCTATGCACGGAGTGGCGCATCTTGCGCTTACCGATAAGATCATCTTTCACTACAAGCAGTCGGAGAACTATGATCCGGCCAGGCAGCTCACGTTCAAGTGGGATGATCCGGAACTGAAGATATGGTGGCCGACAAGGACCCCCGTCTTGTCACAGAGAGACCAGACGGGTGACTACGTTGACTGATGACACTGCGGATACCCTTCTTTCTATGGACTACGAACAGCTCAATCAGAAAGCCCGCTGGATACGTCGCGAGACGCTTAAGCTGCACCGCACAAGTCCTCAAACCCGCATTGCCTCATCACTTTCCTGCGTTGAACTGCTGACGGCCATGTTCTATGGGGGAGTAGTACACCAGGATCCGGCCAATCCCCGATGGGAGGAGCGTGACCGGTTTGTGATCAGCAAGGGCCACGGCTCGATCTCCTTTTATCCCGTTCTTTGCGATCGCGGTTTCGTTCCACGGACGGAACTGGAACTGATTGGCCGGAAGGGCGGAATCCTTAAGGTCATTCCTGACACGCTTATTCCCGGTTACGAGTCCATAAACGGATCTGTTGGTCAGGGGCTTGGCACTGCATGTGGCATGGCCGTAGGGTTGCGGACCAGGGGACAGCCAAACAAGGTGTTCGTCCTGTGTGGTGATGGTGAGTTTCACGAGGGCTCGCTCTGGGAGGCCACGATGTTTGCCGCCCATCAGCAGTTGGCAAACCTGATCCTGGTGGTTGACAACAACAAGCGGTGTATGCTGGGCTGGTCCGGAGATTTCATCTCGCTTGAGCCAATGGAGGAGAAGTTCAAAGTCTTTGGGTGGGATGTGTATTCCGCGGACGGACATGATGTGCGCGCAGTTCATGAGACTTTGATGGCAATGAGGAACTCCACGACACCGAAGCCGAAAGTCCTGGTGGCGCACACAATAAAGGGCAAGGGGGTTCCGCGACTCGAGATTGATCCGCTGTGTCATGTCCGGTCGCTATCTCCCGCAGAGATTGACGTCTTGCTGGAGGAATCCAAGTGAAAATCCCGGAAGCTCGCACGATGAGGGATGTGATGATCCCCGCGATCACTGAGAAGATGGAAACGGACAAGAATATCTTCTTTCTCTCCGCGGACTTCGGGGCCCCATCGCTGGACAAGATGCGCGCGAGGTTTCCAGACAGGTTTATCAGCGTTGGTATCGCCGAGCAGAACATGATCGGCGTTGCGGCCGGCCTGGCGCTGGAAGGCTTTACCGTCTTTGTTTACGGGATAGCGCCGTTTCTGGCGATGCGGGACTTTGAGCAGATACGGGTGCAACTGGCCATGCTCTCGCAGACGCGCGTAATGAACGTCAATCTCATGTCGGTGGGTGCCGGAATCAGTTATGACGTTTCGGGCCCGACTCATCACTGCATAGAGGATTTGTCCATAATACGTACGCTTCCTAACATAGCCCTGTTTTCCCCAAGCGATTGGATCCAGGCGCGGCAGTTTGTTGATTTTGCGATTTCGCGGGGGACGCCTAAGTATGCGCGTCTGGACGGGGAATCGTTGCAGGTTTTGTCGGAGGATATCGCGTCTACGCGGTTTGATGTTGGCTTCCGCCAGCTTTCCAGGGGAAATAGCGTATGCCTGGTGGCAACCGGTTTCGCCGTACACAAAGCCGCGAAGATCGTGGACCTGATGTCAAAGAAAGGTGCTCAGATTGGTCTTGTGGACATGTTTATGCTCAAGCCGTTCGACGAAGAGGCGCTGGCAGCGGTCCTGAGCAAGTATGAGCGCATAGTGACAATCGAGGAGGCATTCCTGGGAAAAGGCGGGCTGGACAGTCTGATCCTGAACGTCGTCAACAGGAACAAGCTTGATGTCAGCGTCTCGACATGGGGTTTTAAGGACACCTATTTCTTTGACAACGGCGGTCGCGACTACCTGCACGAGCTTTACGGCATGCCGACTGCCGCCATCCTTGACGAGATCAACCGCAAGTAGTCCGCCGATTTCACTGATTTGTGCAGATTGCGGGGGGGGGAGGACATGGCATTCTGTGATCTGACTTATGCGCTTGTCTTCAACTGCAACGGACAACTGACCGCTGACTATAGCAATCCTCACGTCTGGTAGAAAATCACTTGGGAGCCCAGGGTCTCGAAAGCGAATGGTACGTAAAGGTACTCGCGCAGTCTTTCTCGGACTTTCGCCTGCTTTTCGGGTTCGACGAATAGGAGCATGAACCCGCCTCCGCCTGCGCCAAGCAGCTTGCCGCCAAGGGCTCCGCTATTCATCGCTGTCTCGTAGATCTGGTCAATGATCTGGCTGGAGACGCGGGTGCTGAGCCGTTTCTTTATCAACCAGCTTTCATTCAAGAGCCGCCCGAAGTCGGAAAGATCACTGTTTCCGGAAAGGATACTTGTTGCTTTGTCAACCATTGTGCGCATGGTGAGGAGTTCTTCGGTCTTATTCGGGATGTTCTTTATCTGTTCCCCGGCCACTTCAGAGGCGAAACGCGACACTCCGGTGTAGAATAGCATCAGGCAATCCTGCAACCGCTTCAGGCGGTCAGAAGGAAGTGGTACAGGCTGTACCCTGAACGTGCCATTCTTGCCGAATTCGATGAAGTTCAGTCCTCCAAAAGCAGCGGCCACCTGGTCCTGCGCTCCGACATTTTCCATGATCATTCTCTGCTCGACATGTATTGCGTCCCTGGCCAACTGGTCTTTGGGTACCATCTTGCCCTGGAGGCACCTCAGCGCAAGGAGCAGTCCGACGGTAAAGGCAGAACTGGATCCCAGTCCGGTCCTGGCCGGAAGATCACCGTCGTTATGAATCTCCACCCCCTCCTCGATACTCAGGAACCTGAGGCACTCGCGAACAGAGGGGTGCTGAATCTCGTCAATGCTGTTCACTCGCTCAATAAATGAATATGTCACGCGGGTTTTATGTTCAAAGAACGGTGGAAGCCGCCGGCACGTGATCCAGCAGTATTTATCGATTGTGGTCGAGAGTACGGCGCCGGAATTGGAGTCGCACCATGTGGGGTAGTCGGTTCCACCGCCCAGGAAGGATATTCTGAAAGGTGTGCGCGTTATTATCATTGGTTTCTCTTCTTGCTCCAGCTCGAGAGCTGTGGCCGCGACAGGAGAGCAACAGGCTATCCTGTAATCCCGTCAGTTTTTCTCCGGGCCTCTACGCATGCTGTCTATCAAGCTTCCGGCCAAGCATATTCCTGATCTCATCCACCGTCTCTATGCCGAACTTGCCGCGTATCATATCCAAATACCTGGGATTTGAGAAGTAATCTTGAAATGCAAGGTCGCGGAAGCGCAGCACCTCTTCCGAGCGCAGATGCCTTGTTGGCAGCGGGAGCATGTCGGCGGCGTATTGCGAATATCCGACCCAACTGGCAGGCAGGGGCCATTTTTCGCGTTTTGCCTGCTCGTAGAGTTCAGAGCCCGGGTAGGCCATTGCGCAGTAGATATTGGCGAACTCACAATTGAGCTCTTTTGCGAGGTTAAGAGTTTCGGTCATTGACTCCTGATCATCTTCCGGAAGGCCGAAGAGATAGTTGCCTATGATGTTGATACCAGCGGCCTCGATCAGTTTGACGGAGTGAAAAGTATCATCGCGAGTTGTCCGCTTGCCGGCATCTTTGAGTACGCGATTGCTCCCGGACTCTATGCCCAGGGCGACCCAGTTGATACCGGCGAGCTTCATCTTGGCCAGCAGGCCCGGGTCCCGCACGGTATCAACCCTTGCATAGGCCCATATGTTGAGCTTGTGCCCGTGCGCAATGATGAGATCGCAGATGCCTTCGACGTGCTTGCGGTTCAAAACGAACAACTCGTCGGCGAATTTGATATTGCTGATGCCGTAGCGGCTGACAAGGGTGTCGATCTGGCGCACTACGGATTCAGGGCTCCACAATCGGTAGCTGTTTGTCTTCTGTGAATATCCGAGCGCTGTTTCGCCGGTCTTGAATGGTGCGTGAATGCAGCAGAAGGTGCAGTTGTAGGGGCAGCCCAGGGAGGTATACAGTGAGGCATATGGCTTTCGCGCCTTGCCGCCAAAACAATGCCAGTTGTGAGCCCGGTATTTCTGCATTGGCAGGAGATCCCAGGCAATTTCGCCCATATCCTGATCCAGATTCTCCACCAGCGGCGCGTGAGCGGTTGTTTTCAACTGATCGTTCTCGCGATACCAAAGGCCGCGCACCTTCGCCGGATCCACCGGCTTTGTCTTAAGGGCTGTCAGTAATTCCAGTGTTGTGACCGGGCCTTCCCCGTCGCAGACGAAATCGCAGGCTTCTTCCATCATCGTTTGCCTCGGCATGGCGGCCACATGCCCGCCCACAAGAAGGATTTTGAGATTAGGAGCCAGAACTTTTAGTGTCTCGCAGAACTTCGCGACAGCAGGCATTACCTGGGTAGACGCCGAAGGGTTGTGACCGTAGACCACCACGGTGGTCAGTGTCGGCTTTGTCTCGGCCACACGACCGGCGGCCTGTTCCGGGGTCATTTCCTCGGCGTTCGCGTCAAGAACTTCCACCGAGTGCCCCTTATTCCTGACATAGCTGGCTATCAGACCCGCCCAGACGGGTGGTTCGATTGCTGTCAGCTCAGAGGCAAGCGACTGGTAGGCCTGTGTACGGTTGCCCAGGTTGACAAGCAGCAGATCACATTTCGTCCCAGCAGTCATAAGGCCGGACATGATATGGGATTGCATGCGGAAATCCAGATAATAGTGCGCCGGCAGGGGTTTCGCGCTCCAGCTCACAATTGAACAAATGGCTGTAGTAACGCCAAATTAGCCACATTCTTGACCGTTCTGGTTGCGATTGCTTCCGTCAATTGATATGCTTCGCGAGTGAGAATCAAGGAAACAGGATGGCGCTCTGTTCATGGACAAGCCTAGCCCGATAATCGCAGTCAATTACTATTTGAAGCCGGATGAATTGAACAACCGGATCTTTTCGCCCGATTGCACAAACATGAGAGCGCTGGCTATGAAATCCTTCCGCGATTTCATGAGAGCGCGGGGCGCAGCGGTTGTAACGCCGGACACCGTAGACTTCCGGGATCCGAATGTTAAACATGTGCTCTACTTCGACTACAACTGGCGTCTTGTTCTTTCCGATCCTTTCTTGAGCAGGATACCGCGCGAGAAACGCGCTCTCCTGCTCTTGGAGCCTGCAAATGTCAACCCTTCGCTTTATTACACTTCGCTCTTGCGCGACAGATTTCACACGGTGTTCACATGGGATCTCGATCTCATCAGGAAAAATCCAGCCTATGAAAGAATCAACGTGCCGGTGGGGGCGGAGCCGCAGGCCTATCGTGAGAACCCATTCCGAAGCATTTCGTTTGAGAACAAGCGCTTTCTGGTCGCGGTGAGCATGAACCGATGGAGCTACATGCCGCAGTCGACCTATGCGGTTCGCAGACGAGCCTATCGCTACTTTGAGCGAGCTTTTCCAGCGCAGTTCGATCTGTTTGGAATTGGATGGAACGCGCCGCGCATTTGCTATGAGAAGTGGTTCGGGCATCCCAGCTTTTCCTCCTGGCGCGGGCCGATCGATAACACATGGGATGCGAAGGTTCGACAAATAGCCGCGTACAAATTTGCCCTCTGTTTTGAGAACAATGCCTTCCAGCCGGGGTATGTCAGCGAAAAGATCACCGACTGTTTTTGCGCACGCTGCGTCCCGGTTTACTATGGCTGCAAGGAGGTGAAGGATCTGATTCCGCATGATGCATGGATCGATTTCAGGGATTTCCGCAGCTTTGCCGAGTTGGGCGCTTTTCTTATGAGCATGGACAAGGCCCGGTACAACAAATATATCGAGGCGATTGACCGGTTCGTGCAGAGCGACCGCCTCAATGCTTTTTCGACCAGTCATTTTTACGGTGTCATCGCGGACCGATTGGGATTTCCATCGGTGAAGAATCAAAAGATAGCGAACGGTGCGCAATGAGCGCCATCAGGCTCACTGTTGGGATTCCAACCTACAACAGGGCAGTGGATCTTAGTGTTGCGATAGAAAGCGTTCTGGCTCAATTGAATGGCCGGTTCCGTGATCAGGTTGAGATACTGATTTCAGATAACGCCTCGACTGACGCAACCAGGGAAATCGTTCATGCGTACATGGCGCAATACCCCGGTGTGGTGACCTATCGCTGCAATCCCGGAAATGCAGGGTTTTCGCGCAATGTCGATGCCGTGGTTTGTCATGCGCGCGGTGACTTTGTTCTTCTTCTGGGTGATGATGACGGCCTCGATGATCACGCCCTTGCGACCCTCTGGGGCATTCTTGATCAGCATGGTGACGTGGGAGTCGTATTTCTTTCCGCGACACCCTACGACTCCGAGTTGTGCGCGCCTGTTGGCGAGTTGTCTGATCCTGGCTCGCGCCATGGGGGCGTCTTGTATCGTCCTGGGTTGGAATATGTGCGGCAGACCCGCATTTTTCCTCCGTTTCTTGTGTCGGGGTATGTCATACGGCGCGAAGCCTGGGTCAGGTCAAATCCCGCTGAGTTCTTTGATACGATTTGTGTGCATACGCTGGCAACCCTGAGAATCCTGATTGACTACGCGGCCTTTCTTTCGCTCGTACCAAGCATCCGGTACCGAACGGAGAACAAAAAGGGTGGGAATTGCTGGCTTGACGAACTGTACCCGTTCACGTTTCATTTGAACCTGCTTGTCGGTTGTCGCGGAGTCAAGGCAATCTACCCGGCAAAGTTGTACAACTACCTGCACCGACAAGCGATGCGTTCCGTCATTTATCACATCATGGACCAGAAAGTGACCGGAGGGCGGATCAATGCGGCCCTCTTGCGCAGGCGACTGAAGGAGCTTGCGGATCCAGGAGACCTGCGGCTCTTATTGAGCTGTCTTCTTTTGCGAATGCCGGCATGGGCGATTGTTGTTCCGTTCAAAGTTGTGGCGAGGTGGCGATCTGCGGTCAAGCGTACATCAAACTGATGCGCATTCTTACAGGGGTAATGAACCATGAAACTTGTTCCAACTGAACTGCAAGGCGTCTATGTCATTGAGCAGGACGTGTTTAAAGATCAACGCGGAGCGTTTGTTAAAACATTTCAGAGCAGTCTGTTTGCGACACACGGGTTGGAGTGCAATTTCCGCGAGAATTACTACACCAAATCGCGCGAGGATGTAATACGAGGCATGCACTTCCAGACGCCGCCCCATGACCACGCCAAACTGGTGACCGTGATTCAAGGCACCATTATCGATGTAATTCTGGATATCAGGCGGAACTCTCCGACCTTTGGCCGGCATATTGAAATTGAGCTGTCGCGGGAAAACCGGCGGTCCATTTACATTGCAAGGGGTTTCGCTCATGGTTTCGGAACGCTGAGCGATACGGCAATAGCGTATTACATGGTTACGACGGAATATGCGCCCGAACACGATGCAGGAATCCATTTTGACAGTTTCGGGTATCGCTGGCCGATCATGAAGCCGATTGTGTCCGATCGTGATTCCGCGCTTCCCCGTTTTGACCGTTTTATCACGCCATTCTGAGGAAACTATGAGGATTCTTGTTACTGGCGCAACAGGTTTTGTCGGGCGGTGGCTTATTCCCCAGCTCGGGAAAGAGGGGCATGAAGTCTGTGCGCTTGTGAGAGCATCGACAGAAACAACCATGCTGGCCAAACTTGGGGTTTCTGTTTTGAAGGACGATGGAACGCGTGATCTTCAACCAGACCTGGTTAAGCATGGACCGTTTAGCGGCATTATCCATCTGGCGTCACTGTTTCTTGCTTCGCACAGCAGGGATGACGTAATTCCGCTGCTGACATCAAACGTGGTGTTTCCAGCCCGGCTTTTGGACGCTGCCGTGCGAAGCGGGGTTCGTTGGTTCCTAAACACGGGATCCACGTGGCAGCACTACGAAGGACGTTCATACTCGCCTGTCAACCTGTACGCTGCAACCAAACAGGCCTTTGAGACTCTGGCGCAATACTACGTTGAGAGCCACGGTTTGCGGTTTGCGACGTTGGCGCTGGGAGATACATATGGTCCGGCCGATAGGAGAGAAAAGCTTTTGAATCTGTGGTGCCGAATTGCAAAGACAGGGATGCCTCTTGAAATGTCGGAAGGATTGCAGAAGATTGATCTCTTATACATTACGGATGTGGTCGCGGCTTTCGAACTGATGGTAGATCAACTTGAGGCTGAAACGCGGCCGGAGAGAGACATGCCGGTATTCAGCATTTCTTCAGGGGCGAGTCTCTCATTGCGTGAAATTGCATGTTTGTTTGAAGAGGTCACCGGAGCAATCCTGCCGATTCGTTGGGGAGCACGTCCGCAACGTTCGCGCGAGGTAATGATTCCATGGCAGGGGGGGCGGGGAGTGCCGGGGTGGACCCAGAAGGTTTCGCTTCGCGAAGGACTGGCGATGATGTGGCGGGCGTCCGGGAAACCATGCTGATGCCGGCCCGTGCGAAAAGGAGATGCACAGTGGAACCTGATCCTGTTCTGGCCTGGCAGGCGAGTAACTTGCCGGCGCTGAAGCGCCTTTCGTTCAAACCGCCTTGCAGCGAGGCGGTGACCCTCCTCGCTCCCTGGTTATGGGCCGACGAGCGATTTGATGCGTTGCTTGACAGCCTTCTCGCGGCAGTCCTGATGGCATGGCGTGCTTGCGGGCGTCTTCCGGTGGTGTTGCTGGTCAACAGGGTGACCCCGGCACTTCGCCGCATGGCAGAGGAGTGGGGGATTCATTTGCAGGTTGCGCCTCACTTGCGCGGTGGTGGCGGGGCCGTACGAGATCTGAACAGTGATGCGATTCTGAACCTGGCGACACGGTTCAACACCGATTATGTGCTGACTTTTCAAAATCACGCTTTCCCGCTGCGCGCTGGTCTCGAGAGTTTCCTGGGGGTTTATGATTACATCGGGGCGCCATGGGTGTTCGGCAAGGATGACTGGATTACGCGGCTTCTCTTGCGGCATCGCCATGATGTCGGCAATGGCGCCTTCACTCTCCGGTCCCGCCGGTTGTGTGAGACTGCGGCATGGTATTATCGTCGCAAGTACAAATTCCTGCCGCACTGCTATCTGGTAATTGACGACTACTTCATCTCAAAGACACTGCCATCGTTTGAAAAACGTTACCGTGAATCAATACGGATTGCCCCGCCGGAAATTGCGGCCACCTTTGCGCTTGAGCAAAATGTTGAACTCCACGCATCGATTGGCGCCAGACCTTTCGGTTTTCATGGACCCGAGGCTTTCGCGCGGCTCCTGAGTGAGGGGCAAGTCCCGGACTTGTAGCCGGTCTTGGCTAAACGCAGTACGCGCTGGAACGGTGGCGCGTGGTTGGCGCCAGGCCGGTCAGACCGCGAACGGCTTGCTGCGATCCCAGGCGATTGTCCGGCGGATGGCTTCGGACAGGGAGGTGCGTTGGTTTAATGCCAGCTCCTTCTTTGCCCGTTCAACCGAAGGAACATAACGCGATGGCAGTTCGTCTTTGACCTTTGTCCCTCGGACGATGATTTCGTTCTGCGTTCCGGCGCATTCGCGGACCAGACGGGCCAGATCATAAATGGAAATATCTTCGCTGGAGCCAATGTTGTAGGGCCTTGCGTGCTCGCCGCGCAGAAGAATAGTCCACAGCCATTCCGCAAGGTCTGCCGCATAGAGATAGGAGCGCAGAGGCGCCCCGTCGCCCTGAATGGTGATGGGCCTGCCTTCCGTACAGTCCCGGATAAAATTGCCGATTGCGAAATGCTGGTCCAGCGGGAGGTATGGACCGACAAAGGCGAACGGGCGGGCGATCACGCACTCGAATCGACCGGATGCTGCGGCAAGGCAAAGCAGTTCTGAATGCTTCTTTCCCTTGCCGTACGCGGCAGATGGAAGACCCTCATATGTCTCGGGGACTTGGTTCAATGCTGGCGGCTGCGTGCCATAGACCGCACCTGAACTTACGAACAGCAATTTCTTTACAGAGCAACGCTGTGCGAGCTCAAGAATGTGCCTGGTGCCATCCGTGATAACGGAGTACATCTCATCAGGGTCTTCCTTCTCCAGTTTGGCGCTGGCTGCGGTCGCGCCGTGGATGACGAAATCAAAGGTTCTGGTGTCGGGTAGTGTGAACGACCTGATGTCGCCCGTGATGAAATCAAGGCCATCGCGTCGCGAGAATTCGGGAAAGCAGTCAAGAAACCGTACGGGATCACGCGAAAGGACGGTTAGCTCAAGGTCCAGGTCGTACGCTTTGCGCAGGCCGAGACAACTGTGCAGCAACCACTTCCCGAAAAAGCCGGTTCCACCGGTCAGGAATATCCGACGTCTGTCAAGCGACGCGCAGACAGGACGCATTGCAGAGACGACGGACTTTACATCCTCAGCCAGGATCGCGTTAGCGAACAGATTGTTCTCAGCCGCATGCAAGGCGCTTTTCCAGCATTGTAATACGTTTCAAATCGTCAGCCTTGACCCGCGAGTAGAAGCGCTGTTTGCTCTTGAGCCAGCTTAACTCGAAGGTGATCGCTTTTAACAGTGCGGGATCGCCGTATTTGATTGATGCCGCCGGAAACACGACTTTTCTCGTTTCGAACTTATCCAGCAGACCGTCCGAGTAAAGGCGATTCAGGAAGCCGATGCTCTTTGTCGAGATGGCACCACCAACCGCCGTCCTCAGGCCTTTCGCCCTTGCCTTGACACATGCCGCATGGGCTATTGCCATAATCTCCTCGCTGTCAACAGCAGTACGATCGAGGCCCATGGATCCAGTCAGGTCGACGCGCCCGATCGTCATCCCTTGAAGCACATGGAGATTGGGCAAGGCCAGCATTTCGTCCAAATTCCTGACGCCTGTGATCGTTTCAAGATTGAACGCAAATTCAATGTCCGATGCATTGTCACCGGGAACAATGTTCTCAATCATGTTGGCATACTTGCTCAGCGCGAACGCGGTTTCGGCCATTGGCGCGACGATGCCAGCGACGCCGAGCAGAAGTGCGCTATAGATGTCGGTCACCGCCTCGACTCCTCCCAGTTTGAGAATAATCGGCAGTCCGGCCTTTGTCGTGACATCCTTAAGTCGCATCATTTCGTCCATACCGCTGCCTTCGGCCTCAAATTCGGCTTTGATCTCAAATACGCCGAACTCCTCCTTGAGCTGCCGAAGAAGCTGCACCATATCACGTTCCAAACAGTTCATTTCGTTTTCCCTTCGTTTGAAGCCCGGCGTGTACTAAAGATCAGCGCCAGAAGTTTGTTCAACGTAGCATGGAATTCGGACTCCGAAAAATCGTCGAGCTTCACAAGGCCCCCCGTCATGGGAACCACCAAAGGCAATGCGTTGCCGGTCCGCTTCTTATCGTTCTTCAGATTTGCCAGAAGAACCTCTGCCGAGTAATCATCAGGTCGTTGCTGCTGTATCAGTAATGGAAGGTTGATCTTATGTGTGATCTCATCAACGCTCTCCCGCGACATCAGTCCGCGGTTTGCCGCTGCCAGATTTGCAAATATGATCCCGATGTTCACGGCGATGCCGTGTGGCACATAGTACCGTGATGACGCCTCAAGCGCGTGTCCGAAACAGTGGCCGTAGTTTAGCAGGTTCCGTCGCCCGCGGTCAAACTCGTCCGCCTCCATAAAACTTCGCTTTACGTTCAAACATTCGCGGATGACGGACGGCGATCCACCGCCGCCGGCGACAATGCTCCTCAACTCGGCCGCAGTTGTCTCCAGCGGTTCGCCAGACTCAGCTCTGCGCATCAGAAGAAACTTGGCTACTTCGCCGTACCCGCTGTGCAAATCAAGTTGCGACAACGTCCTGGTAAAGGCCGGGGCGAGATGGACGATCTGCGGTGGATAGAACGTGCCAAGGAGATTCTTCCGGCTTCCAAAGTTCAGCGATGTTTTGCCTCCGATGCAGCTGTCCACTTGAGCCAGCAATGTGGTTGGTACATAGTTCCATGATACCCCGCGAAAGAGAGTCGAAGCAACAAAACCAGTGACGTCCTGCGTAATACCGCCACCGATCGAAATCAGGCTGATATTCCGTTTGGCATTGAAATTATCCAGGGTCCATTGGTAGATCCGACCGGCCTCCTCCAATGTCTTGTTCTCCTCAACGGCATCGAAAGCATACGCTGGATTGGCCCCGATTGCCGCGCGTAATATGTCGCGGTAAAGTTCCAGAACCCGTTTGTCAACAATCAGCACGGGGTTTGGCAGTGCTGCCAGCTTCGGCAGGAAGTCGAAATCACGGTGAAAGCGGACCGGGTAGTCGCCGAGGCGGGAACGGATGTTGAGTTCGTCGGCGTTCACGCCAGAAAGCCTCCATCTATCACAATGGACTGTCCTGTGATGTAACTGTTTTCATCCGAGATAAGAAACCGGACAAGTCTGGCTATCTCGACGGGTGCCGCAAACCGTTGCAGCGGGATATCACCACGCAGCCGTTCGCATTCATCAGGCGGAATGTTCTTTCGTGTCATCTCCGTATCCACATATCCGGGGGCCACCGCGTTGACCAGTATGTTATCCGGTCCGAGTTCGCGCGCCAGCGCCTTGGTGATCCCGGTCAGCCCGAACTTTGTCAGTGAATAAAGTGTCCTGTGTTCTTTGGAGCGTATGCCCCAGATCGAAGAGAAATTGACTATCCGACCGCCTTGTCGCCGCCGCATGCCCTCGGCTACGCCGCGGATCAGCTGAAGGGGTGCGAAAAGGTTGGTCTGACACATTTGATTGACGATAGATTCGTCGAGTTTGTCGAGCTGTCCCAGCATGTTGATTCCGGCAATATTGACAAGCGCATCGACATCCGGACAATCTTTGATGAAGTGGCGCACAGATGCCGGGTCCGCGAGGTCGAGTTGGTTCCGGTCGGGAGATATGACCTCGTATCCTTTGGAGCTGTTCAGCAGATCAACAACTGCATGGCCGATCCCCCGGCTGCCGCCGGTCACTAAAACTCTAAGCATTGCAACCCCTCCCGCTCTTTCGTCAATCAGATATCAGGTTCTCGCGCACTATCTCCTCCGTCAGGAACGGTGCCATATCCTCCAGCGAACTGGACACGATCGCACCGCCTGCCCGCGTATGGCTCGACAGCTTGGGCGCGAACTCGTTCTCGCCGAGTCGGACAACGCAAAACGCCGGGTCATCACCGGCCAGTACTCTCTCAATCGCGTCGCGAAGCCCGTGATGCTGTCTGATCTCGGATGTCCGGAATCCGTAGGCCTGCGCCAACCTCAGCATATCCGGCAATACCAGTCCGCTGCTCACGTCGCAACCTATCTTTGCGCCTCCAAGCAGCGCGTTTTGTGTTTGTCTGATAGAAGAGTAACCGTTGTTCTCCAGCAGAAAGATCTTCACCGGCAACTTATGATTCAGGACGGTCTGCATTTCTGCGAGGTTCATCTGAATACTGCCGTCCCCGGCGATGCAAACCGTCTTGCGGCCGGTCGCGGCTGCGCCCAATGCGGCCGGCAAGTCGTAACCCATGGAGGCGCAGCCGGAGTTCCAGAATATGCGCTGCCCTGGCTTTACCAGGCCGCTTTGAAACAGCGCCACGCATGCGGTACCGTTTCCCGCCACAGTCACAACATCGGCTGAAGTTGCGGAGGTGAGAACTTCCATGAAATAGTAAGCGTCAACAAACCCTTGTTTTGCATCGGATCCTGCTGGCGTCAGGGGAAACCGTCGTCTTCGCTCCTGACACCACGCGAGCCAGTCGCCAGGAATCTGCAACGGCGAAGCGGCCAGTCCGCGCCTCAGTGCCGTGATGAAGGCGCCGGCGTCAGCGCAAATGGCCAGATCAGGACAAAGTGTGGGTTTGCGCAATTCGGCGGCATCAATATCAACGACGATCTTCCTGGCGCGCTTGCCGAAATTCTCCCAGTTGTAACTGATTTGTCGAATGTTGTTGCGCGATCCGATTGACAACACCAGATCCGCGCTTTGCAGAATAAAATTGCCGGAGCGGTTGCCCAAAGTTCCTATACGCCCGCCGAACAGCGGGTGTTCGCTTGGGATCAGATCAAACCCGTTAAACGTGGTCAGCACAGGAACACCCAGAGCCTCGGCCGCAGGCAGAAAATCCTTCTGGGCCCCGGCCAGCCGGATGCCGTGTCCTGCAATCAGCACAGGTCTCCTTGCCGTTCTCAAAAGACCGATAGCCAGGCTGACATCGCGTGCTTCCGGCTCGACAAGCAGGTGTTCTTCGTCTTCACCAGGCAGCATTTCGGATTCGTCAATCCGGGTGTTTTGAATATTCAGGGGGATATCCAGCCAGACTGGTCCGGGCCGCCCTGAGAGTGCGATGCCCAGCGCTTTTTCGAGTTCTCTTCTGATGGCTTTTGCATCCAGTACCGCGGTTGCGTACTTGGTGACGGGCCGGACGATGTCGACGATGTTGATCTCCTGATCGCCAAGCTGTCGCAGGCCGAGGTCCGGACATGACATGATGGTCGTCGAGTGCTTGACCTGTCCCGAAATATAGATAACCGGAATGGAATCGAGCCACTGCCCGATAACGCCGGTGAGCGTGTTGGTCCCTCCCGGGCCGCTGGTCACGCTTACCACGCCAGGGCCGTTTCCGGCCCGCACGTATCCCTCGGCCGCCATCGCACATGCCTGTTCGTGCTGATTAAAGATCGGTGTTAACCGTTTCTCGATACGAACGGCATCGTTGAGAAACATTGCGCCGCCACCTGTTACCATGAAGACGTGCCGTGCACCGCGGTCTGCCAGGAACTTGAATATGTAATCAGCGACTCTCATCCGTGCGTGTCTCCTGCTGCGGCATTTCGAATCAGGCCCGAGACGTAGTCAATTGCCGCCGCCTTCATTCCCGGGTATACCCCGATCCAAAGGCTGTCGTTCATGATCTTGTCAGTGTTCGTCAGCGGTGCTGCGATACGGTAATCAGCGCCTTCTTTCAGGCTGTCAAAGCATGGATGACGGATGAGATTGCCTGCGAAGAGGTTGCGGGTCTGGACGTTGTTCCGCTCAAGATACTCCGCCAGTTGGTTGCGGGTCGTGGGCGCACCATCCTGAAGTGTCATGAGGAAGCCGAACCAGGACGGGTCTGAGCCGGGAATGGCTCGCTGCAGCAGCAGCCAGTTGAGGTCTTTCAAGCCCCCCTGAAGAACACGGAAGTTTTCCTTCCTTTTCCTGATGAACTCCGGCAGCTTAGCCATCTGGGCGCAACCGATTGCTGCCTGCATGTCGGTCGCCTTGAGGTTGTAGCCGAAATGACCATATACGTATTTGTGGTCGTAGCCGAACGGCAGACTTCCGTATTGCTTCGAAAACCGCTTGCTGCAGGTATTGTCCAGCCCGCTGTCACACCAGCAGTCGCGACCCCAATCGCGCATTGAAAGCATTATCTTGTTCAGCAGCGGATTGTCAGTGTAGACGGCACCGCCTTCGCCCATGGTCATGTGGTGCGGGGGATAGAAGCTGGAGGTTCCGATGTCTCCGAAGGTGCCTGTGAGCTGTCCGCCCACGCGACTGCCAAGGGCGTCGCAGTTGTCTTCAATTAACCAGAGATGATGCCGGGCGCAGAATGCCATGACTTTCTTGACGTCAAAGGGATTGCCAAGCGTGTGCGCAAGCATTACGGCTTTTGTCCTTCTTGAAAACGCTGATTCGAGCTGTGACATGTCAGCATTTACAGTCGTCAGCTCCACATCGACGAACACCGGCACTGCACCGTATTGGACTATGGGTGCAACTGTTGTTGGAAAACCGGCCGCGATGGTAATTACCTCATCACCCCGGTGTATTTGCCTCTTCTTCAAGAGAGGCGAGGTCAGTGCCATGAATGCCAGCAGATTGGCGGAGGACCCCGAATTTACGAGCATCGCAAACCTGCGGCCAAGATACTCGGCAAGGCGTTTCTCGAATTCAACTGAGTAGCGCCCATAGGTCAGCCAGAAATCGAGCGAGGAGTCGACTAGATTGATCATCTCGCGCTCGTCAAAGATCCGGCCAGCGTAGTTGACGCGGGATTTGCCGGCAATAAACGGCCTGTTTTGTGCCGGTGCGTGAACAAGGCGATAATACTCCGCAATCTTTGCCAGAATATCAGCCTTGAGTTCTTGTGGGTTCATGCGGGAGCGCCCTTCCCCCGGACGAGAGGCCCGAAATCGCCGTAGGCTGCTATGTCGGCCAGGCACAATTCGCGTGCATTACCCTTCTCGCAAAGAACCTGCCGATACCAGCCTGCAGTTCTGATCACTGCTTCCCTGCACGCCCAGCGCGGGTGCCAGTCCAGTTCCGAACCTGCCTTCTCAATGCAAAGACGAAGGGTCGTGGCTTCGTGCGGTTGGTCTGGATCGCTCGTATCCTTCCATGTTCCACAGCCCCAGGCCCGAATAAACTCATCAGTCAATTCCCCAACAGTCAACTCGCTTCCAGGCAAGGGTCCAAAGTTCCAGGCGTCGGCCCATTTCCCGCATGAATTGGTAAGCATCGCGGCTGCCAGTGCCAGATACCCTGAAAGTGGTTCCAGCACATGCTGCCAGGGTCGAATAGCGTTGGGATTACGTACTTGCGCTGCCTGCCCCCTTATGAGCGAAGCCACAATATCGGTGACGATGCGGTCTTGTGCCCAGTCGCCTCCTCCAATTACATTGCCGGCCCGGGCTGAAGCCAGCTGTACGCCGTGTTGCGAAAGTTTGCCCGGGTTGAAGAAGGACCGGCGATAGGAGGCGATCAGGATTTCAGCCGCGCCCTTGCTTGCGCTGTACGGATCGTAACCTCCCAGTGGATCAGACTCACGATAACCCGAAACTTGCTCGTTGTTCTCATAGCACTTATCCGTGGTGATGCAGATCACAGCGCAGGGCTTTCCGCGCGCCCGCACACCGTCCAGGACGCTGGCGGTTCCCATGACATTTACTTCGAATGTCTCGAAAGGTGCGGCGTAACTCCGTAACACCAGAGGTTGTGCGGCGAGGTGAAACACAACATCCGGATTGGCATCGTACAAAGCGTCAGCCAGGAGGTTCCGATCCCTGATGTCGCCAATCGTCTCGCCTGCTAGTAATCCAGCCACAGCAGACAGGGCATAGTTGGAGGGAACCGTAGGCGCCGGCAGTGAATAACCAAATACGCGTGCGCCAAGATGAGAAAGCCAAAGCGCAAGCCACGAGCCCTTAAACCCTGTGTGGCCGGTGATAAGGATGTTCTTGCCCGTGAAAGTATTTACTGTGCCGCTTGAATTCATGCTGTTCTGTGTAGCTGCTCAGATTACCACTGTTTCCATGGCGCAGAGCCCGCCTGCCAGAGATCGTTGAGCAGCCGCACATCGCGCAGGGTGTCCATGCATTGCCAAAAACCAGGGTGACGAAAGACCGCCAACTGTCCATCCGCCGCCAGCCGTTCCATCGGGTCGTGCTCCCAGAGCGTGGTGTCATCCTTTATGTAGTCGGCGACTTTTGGCTCAAGCACAAAGAATCCGCCATTGATCCAGCCCTCGCCGGCTTGCGGCTTTTCCTCGAAACACGCCACATTGTCCCCTTCGAGAATCATCTTTCCGAAGCGCGCAGGAGGCCGCGCCGCTGTGACGGTGGCCAACTTGCCGTGCTGGTGATGAAAAGCGATGACTTTGCCGATATTCAGATCCGTGACGCCGTCGCCATAAGTCAGACAAACAGGTTCGCGGTCGCAGAGGGCCATAGCCTGCTTGATGCGTCCGCCGGTCTGTGTGTTGGTGCCGGTTTCCAGAAGGTGGACGATCCAATCCTCGCTATCTCCCGGATGCACCTCCACCTTGCCGAGTCGCATGTCCACAGTGAGGCTGCGGGATCGCTGAAGATAGTTGACAAAGAAATCCTTAATGACCTCACTCTTATAGCCGAGTGCCAGAATGAATTCATGGATTCCGTGAGCGGCATATATCTTCATGATGTGCCACAACACCGGCATTCCGCCTATTTCAATCATCGGTTTGGGCTTCAACACGGTCTCTTCCGACAGCCGCGTGCCAAGACCACCGCAGAGAATAATTGCCTTCACCTGACCTCCGTATCGCGGATTCATCCCTTGATAATCCGCCATGTAAACTATTCGCCACAACCCCTTAAGCGCGCATGCCTCGACTTGCAATCAGCACAGATTAGCTGCTGAGAATCCGGAAAGCAAGGGCAGAGGGAATGTGTGAGGAAAATTCTCATTATGGCAGCAAAACGCTGCGGTTGGGACGGAGAGGGCCCCGCCATGTCCAAAAACCAGTTCGTCTCAATTATGGAGGTACAGTCCCGCTGACCGGGAAGTCGGTGGCCTGCTCCGTTTCTCGCGTCGCCCCGGAGCTGGAATTGTCAGAATATGCAACTCCTCCGGAACGGCCCTCAAACGAGCCGGGACTGAATTGACAATTCACCACAAATTCCCGGTATGCCGTCCGGGTATTGCGTGATCGGCAAAGTGCTTCTTCCAGGCTTTGCAGTTAACCCTGAGACAGCCGCTCCTGGAGAGCTTTCAGTTCCCTGGCGAGGGCAGCCGGCAGGTGGTCGCCGAACAGCTTGTAGTTTGCCTCGATGTCGGCGGCTTCCTTCTTCCAGCCGGCGATATCCACTTTCAGCAGATCCCGGATGTCTTCCTTGCTGATATCCAGCCCGGAAAGATCCAATCCGGTCTCGGTTGGAAGATAGCCAATGGGTGTCTTTACGGCTGCGCCAGCGCCTTCAACGCGTTCGCAGATCCATTTCAGGACGCGGCTGTTGTCTCCGAAGCCCGGCCAAAGGAACTTGTCCTTGTCGTTCTTCCTGAACCAGTTGACGAAGAAGATCTTCGGCAGGCGGCTGGCGCCGGTCCGTCCCGCAAAGGAAAGCCAGTGCGCGAAGTAGTCGCCCATGTTGTAGCCGCAGAACGGCAGCATCGCGAACGGATCGCGCCGCAAGACTCCGGCCTTGCCCAACGCGGCGGTTGTGGTCTCTGAACCGGCAGCGGAACCCATGAACACGCCATGTTCCCATGTGAATGCTTCAGCTACCAGCGGTATCACGCTGGGGCGCCTGCCGCCGAACAGCATGGCTGAAATCGGAACGCCATCCGGGCTTTCCCAATCCGGATCAATGACAGGGCATTGTGCAGCCGGTGCGGTGAAACGCGCATTCGGGTGCGCGGCCTTCTGGTCGCTGCCCATTACCCATTCCTTGCCCTGCCAGTCAATGAGCTTGGATGGCGGATTATACCCGATACCCTCCCACCAGACATCGCCATCCTGGGTCAACCCGACATTTGTGAAGATGGTGTTCTTCTGGATTGTCTCCATGGCCTTGGGATTGGACTTGTTGGAAGTTCCCGGCGCAACGCCGAAGAATCCGGTTTCAGGATTCATAGCATACAGCCGACCGTCATTTCCAAGGCGGATCCACGCGATGTCATCGCCAAGGCATTTCACCTTCCAGCCTGGTAGCGACGGCAGCATCATGGCCAGGTTTGTTTTTCCGCAGGCGCTCGGGAAAGCGGCAGTGATGTAGTGTTTCTTGCCAGTGGGTGATGTGAGCGAAAGGATGACCATGTGCTCGGCCATCCAGCCTTCCCTGCGGGCGATTGACGATGCAATCCTGAGGGCGAGGCATTTCTTTCCCAGAAGGGCGTTTCCGCCGTACCCTGAACCGTACGACCAGATTGACGGGTCTTCCGGGAAGTGGACGATGTATTTCTTTGTCGGATCGGGTTCACATGGCCATGTCGCATCTTTCTGTCCCGGCTTGAGCGGCGCGCCGATGGAGTGCAGGCAGGGTATGAAGTCCCCGTTGCCGAGCTTGTCCAGAACATGCTGTCCCATCCGGGTCATGATTCGCATATTGCAGACCACGTATGGCGAGTCGGTTAACTCAATGCCGGTCTTTGCGATCGGCGAATCCAGCGGGCCCATGGAGAACGGTATGACGTAGAGTGTCCGGCCTTCCATGCAGCCGGTGAAGAAGCCGTTCAGTTTCTTCCGCATTTCGGCGGGTTCGGCCCAGTTGTTGGTGGGACCGGCATCTTCCTTCTTCGCGGAGCAGATATAGGTGCGATCCTCAACGCGGGCAACATCACTGGCATGTGACCTGGCGAGGTAACACCCGGGCCGCAGCTTGCCGTTCAGGGTGGTGAATGTTCCGTGTTTGACCATCTCGTCGCACAGCGTCTTGTATTCGCTCTCTGAACCGTCGCACCAGTGAACCCTGGCTGGCTTGCAGAGCTGTACAACTTCTTCAACCCACGAGATGAGCTTCTTGTTCTTTGTCGGAATCTTTGCTGTCATGTTGTTCTCCCTGTCTGTGCGTTCTAGTCACCACTCCATATGCGGAGAGGGCACGGATGCTATACATCCGGCTGCTTGCAGGCAAGTACTTCTTGGCGGGATTTTTGGTGCAGGTCTCTCCGGCTTTGTGGTAGCGTGTCGGCGGTGGAAGACCATGGACCTTAGACCATAGACCATAAAATGCAGCTCAGGAGAGCTGCAAGATGCGACCATTGGCGGCAACTGACAACTGACCACGGGCAACTGACATGCCCTTATCTTCTGGCTCATGAAAGAATCTACCATAGAGCAGCTTGTTTCCCTGCCGGCGCGTGCGGCGCGGGATTTTCGCAAGATCGAACCACTGCGTTCGCGGGACATCTGTGTTGCGTCTGATCCGCCCGGCAAACAGCTTGGGTCCGGCGGCGGAACTGCGCACCTGCTCGCCGAGTGCTGGCGGCATCGTGTCGCAGACAAGGGCGAAGCGATCTCTTTCTCCGCCTGGCTGGACAAGTCACGAAAACTTCTGGTGCATGGGAGCGGCGAGAGTCGTCGCTTGCCGGCCTATGCGTCAATTGGAAAGCCGCTGATTCCGGTGCCGACACTTCATGGGATTCCTGGCCAGCGGCCGGAGCAGGCCCTCATTGATCTCCAGATCCAGGCCTATGAGCGGATGTTCTGGTACGCGCCGGAGAGCTACAGGGTTATGGTGACATGTGGCGATGTCCTGCTCCGCGTTCACCGATGGCTGCCGCAGTACCCTGATGCGGATGTGCTCATCTTGGGCATGGCCAGCTCGCATGAGGAGGCGCAGCATCACGGTGTCATCCTCTGTCCGGCAAACGACACCGGCAAAATGGCCTGTTTTGTCCAGAAGCCGACACCAGACCGGCTGCGGGAGCTTGAGGAGAAATTTGCTTTTTACCTCGACATCGGGGTGTGGATGTTCAGTGAGCGGGCGATTTCGCTTCTCATGAAAAAATGCGGATGGGATGACGCGAAGCAGGAGTTCAGGGGCGGTCAGCCGTCATACTACGACCTGTTCACAGAATTCGGAACAGCACTCGGTGAGACTCCGGCCGCGCGCGACAGCGAGGTGAACGCATTGACTTGTGCCGTTGTGCCGCTGTCAAACGCCCGCTTCTACCATTTCGGGACCAACGCGACCCTACTGACTTCGGTTTCGGAACTGATGTACCCGGCCTCGGAGCAGCGTTCGTTTGGGCACGTATCGGCTCAGCGCCAGGCCTGTGTTTCAGTGCAGAACTCCGTTGTGCAGGCCGCGCTGCTTCCGGAACACCGGCACATCTGGATTGAGAACTCAAACATACCGGCTGGCTGGCGCCTGTCCGGAAGGCACGTCCTGACGGGGGTTCCCGCAAACAAGTGGGCCATGTTCCTCGAAGCCGGGGTCTGCCTTGATTTTACGCCGGTTGACGGCGGCGGGCTTTGCATCCGGGCCTATGGTTTTGATGATCCCTGCCGCGGGGCCATCGGGAGCGACGGCACTTCATGGGTCGGACGGCCCGCGCCTGAATGGTTCTCGAAACGCGGGCTCGATCCAAAGGACGCCGGGATAGCGTCTGATACCGACATCTATGACGCGTGTCTCTTCCCGGTTATGGACGAAGCAGGCATGGACCCCGGGTTCATCGAATGGCTCTTTGCGGCCGAACCCGCCCGGAGCAGCGAATTCCGCCGGTTATGGCTTGCGCTGCCAAGGCTTTCAGCGCGGCAACTTCTGAGCGGCAGTAATCTTGCCGAGCTTGTCAGCCGCCGTGCCGCGCAACGGTCGGAATCGGTGCAAAAGATGACCGCCGAAGCATGGCTGGAGAGCTGCTCACAGTTTGACCTGGCCTGTACCGCTGAGATCTATGCGGCAAAGAAATGGCCATTGCCGGAGGTCAGCCGCGAACGCATGGCGACACCTGACCTGCCGCTTGTTCACGATCGAATGTTCCGGTATGCGTTGGCCAGCCTCAGGAAGGAAACAGATGCCGGACGCTACGAAGAAGAGGCATTCGGCACCCTCAAGAAACTCATTGTCGAGCAGATGGAAATCGAGATGGTTCAGCCGGCCCGGAATCTGATCGAGGACCAGATTGTCTGGGGCAGGGCGCCTGTGAGGCTGGACCTTGCCGGCGGCTGGACTGATACGCCGCCGTACTGCATTGAACACGGCGGCCATGTGGTGAATGTCGCGGTTGATCTCAACGGCCAGCCGCCGATCCAGGTTTTCGGCCGCCTCAGCCAGAAACTGGAGATAGTCATCCGCTCGATTGATCTCGGAATTGAAGAACATGTGAAGACGTACGATGATTTGCGGCAGCTGGGAAAGCTTGGCAGTGGCTTCGGAATAGCGAAGGCGGCATTGTCCCTCGCGGGGTTTGAGCCCAGATTTCACGCCAGGGGCGCGCGCAAGACACTTGAAGACCAGCTCAAGCATGATTTCGGCGGCGGCATCGAGCTGAGCATGGTCTGCGCCATACCGAAAGGTTCTGGCCTTGGGACCAGCAGTATCCTTGCAGCCACACTGCTCGGAACGTTGAGCGAAATGTGCGGTTTGAAATGGAGCAGTAACGACCTGTTTGCACGGACCCTCGCGCTGGAACAGATGCTGACATCGGGCGGCGGATGGCAGGACCAGGTTGGTGGTGTCATAGGCGGCATAAAGTTTATCGAAACCATGCCGGGCATTGTTCAGAAGCCCGTGATGCGCTGGCTGCCCAATCATTTCTTCTCGGAAGAATATGCCGACAAGCTGGTGCTCCTGTACTACACCGGCCTGACCCGCGTTGCTCACGACATCCTCGGCGAAATTGTGCGGGGTATGTTCCTCAATTCCGCCAGACACCTGGGTGTCGTCAGGGAAATAGGCTACAACGCGCTCTATGCCGCGGATGCCCTGCAGCGGGACGACTGGAACGGACTGTGCGAGGCTGTGCGTCGCAGCTGGAACCTGAACCAGCGGCTGGACAGCGGAACGAATCCGCCGTCCGTACAGGCGATTATGGAGAAGATCGGCGACTACGTCTCCGCGACAAAGCTACTTGGTGCCGGCGGCGGGGGATACATGGTGTTTCTTGCCAAGGATGTCGAGGCCGCCGGTCAGATCAGGCGGTTGCTGGCTGCCAATCCTCCAAACGACCGCGCCAGGTTTGTGGATGTCAGTCTGTCGACGAAGGGATTCCAGGTCACACGGAGCTGAGGGAGAGACCATAGACTGCAGACTTTAGACCATAGACCTCAAAGACAGGGAAAGACAAGGCGCGTCAGCTCTGGCTTGGTCTGAGGTCTAAAGTCCATGGTCTATGGTCTATGGTCTATGGTCTATTCAAAGAACATTCTGCCCCGTCGGTTGACCTTTGTTCATGTCTTTCTCCTTGGGCTGGTATTGAGGCTGGCCTACCTGGTCCAGGCGTCCTGCAGCAATGAAATCCTTGATTTCCCTATCGTTGACGCAAGGGTTTATGTCAATTGGGCGCAGAATATCCTCGCGGGGCATTTGCTTTGGTACGAGCCTATCAATTACACGCCGATGTACCCGTTCTACCTGGCCGGTTGTTTCCTGCTTTGCTCAAAGGTCTTGGTGATCTTCGTTTTCTTTCATCTTCTGGGTTCCCTGCAGGCGGTGATGATCGGCAAAATTGCGGGGCTGCTATGGAACAGGAGGACAGGCCTGGTTGCCGCGCTGCTGGCTGCCACCTACTGGCCGTTCATAGTGCATGAGGCGACATTCTATGCCGAGAACCTGGCACTCTGGACACTGGCCGCAGGCCTGTTTCTGACGATCTTGTATGCCCGGGAGCAGAAACAGAAATATCTGCTGCTGGCCGGGCTCTTCCTGGGAATTTCCAGCATGAGCCGGGTCAATACACTCCTGTGTCTGGGGGCAATCTCGGGCTGGCTCGCCTGGCGCACAATTCGCAATGGAGCGGAGCGACAGAGTCTTTCCCGGCGACTTTCGGCGTCCGTGTTAAGGCTTTGTCTGCTTCTGATGCCTGTCGCTTTGCTCTCGCTGCCGGTTATGTGGTGGAACTTGAAGCTCACCGGCGCGCCAATGCTGCGCACCCAGGCCGCGGAGTGTCTCTATCTTGGTAATGAGCCGGACCTGGGCGGATTGATTGTTTCGCCTGGCTCGGAATGGACCGCGCTTGAAATCACGCCGTTGCTGGCGGGAAGCATTACTTCTGTGGCGAAAGAGAAGTTCTGGCTGGATAAGACAGTTGCGATTGTCAAGGGCAGGACCAGCGAGTGGATCAAGTTACAGGGCAAGAAACTGATCATGTTGCTTGGAAACTATGAAGTGAGCCAGGAAATAGACATCTACAGGTTCAGGGACAGCTCCTGGGTGCTGAAGCTTCCTTTCTGGCCGGGGTTTGGCGCCATCCTGCCACTCGCTCTTGCCGGTATCTTCCTTTCTATTCGCAGACGTGAATCGTCCGCGGTCCTGCTTTGGATCTGCGCGTGCGCATACCTGGTTTCGATCCTGCCGTTCCAGGTTTCATCCAGGTTCCGATTACTGCTGGTGGTTCCATTGCTGCCATTTGCGGCAAAATTCCTGGTAAATGCAGCGGAGCAATTGACGGGAAGGCCGACCCGGAATCAGTTGCTTGCTGGTGTCCTTCTGATGATGGGTTATATGCTTGTTCTTCCGGACCACACCGATCTCGGCCGGCGCAATACGATTGATCACTGGCTATTCGTAGGCCAGAAGCGGGTGAATGAAGGCGACAAGGCCGGTGCGGCTGATGCCTTTGCGATATCCGCGAAGGAACTACCAGATCATTCCGATTCGCTCGTGGCGCTTGGATACGTCTATCTGTCTGTGAAGGACTTTGGTCGCGCGCGCGCTAGTTTCCAGGAAGCCAGGCGCAGGCAGGAAGGTTGCACCGAGGCCCTGCTTGGCCTCGCTGGTTGCGCTGCGAGGGAAGGACATGACGAGGAGGCCGTAAGCATTGCCGCAGAAGTCCTGCGCCGCTGGCCTAAGAGTCTGGAGACACTGAAGCTGCTGCAGGGGATCTATTACCGTCAGGGCAACTGGCCTGCGTTGGAACAGGTGCTGCTTGAGATGAGTTCGTATGTCAACAAGCCGCCGGACGTCACCTTTCAGCTTGCCCGGACAGTGCAGATCATGGGCGACCACAAGCGTGCGGTGATCCTCTATGACGAAGTTGCAGCGACCGTACGTTACGGTGCCGGTGCGCGGAGCCAGGCCGCGCTTTATGCCGGGATGATCACGTGGCGGATTTCCGGTGATGCTGCAGGCGCAAAGCAGAGATGGGCGAAGGCCTTTGATCTTGGCGACAGGGCATTCAGCCCGATTGCCGGGTATCTGCTTGGCAAGACGACTCCGGCACAGCTTGCATCGGCATGCGAGTCCAGCGCCTGGCAGGAAATGAAGATGCATCTGGTCTATGCGATGGGCCTTGCGGCATGGATGCGGGGCGACCGGGATGAGGCCAGGAAGCATCTGGAAGCGGTGGTTTCTTCTCGCAACGCGGCTCAGTTGAAGCAGAATGAAATCCCGATGCTGGAATCCTGGGCTGTTGACGATCTCGCGCATGTGAAATGAGATGAAGACAGTCCGTTGTCCGTTGTCAGTGGTCAGTTGCGAAGATAGGATCGCAGGTCTGTCGCAGTGGCAGGCGTGTTGTCTGCTTTCTTAGGCAGACAGGATTAGCTTCGACGCGCCACGGCTCTGCTCGCGGCGACTTCTGGCGTGGCTTTGGCGGGGTGTCGTAGGGATCGAGTTTCCTCCTCTTGTCTGACTCTTCCAGCAACCTGCAAGCCGCTCGCACATCCAGCACGATGCGGTTCAGGAGCTTGCGCATGCCATCGAAATCTTTCGGTGCACCGCCGGGACACGTCTTCTTCGAGAGCTTGGCGATCCAGTCGAGTTTGCGCAAAGCGCCGGGCAAGGCTTCGCTGCTTTTCATGCGGTTCCCTTGTGTCATGGTTGTTCGAAAACTTCTGACTTGTCGAAGACGTCGGACAAATCCGATCGCTTGGTTCTGTACCCTCAAGCAAACCCACAGTCAAGTTCGTCTGCTGAACGCATGCGCCAGACCAGCGGCAATCACGAGAATTGGCACAAGCACGAAGAATGCCAGGTGCGCAAGCACGTAGAGCAGGCCCAGGAAAGCGTGCAGCATTCCCATTACGCCGCCAATTGGTTGCATGCCGCAGAGAAAGCTCGTGTATTCGCTCAGGCCGGCAAGATGACCGACCACGAAACAACCGGTCAGAATGGCGGCGCGAACGAGCAGTCCCCGGATCGAAAGCATCTCATCAAGACTGAACGATTGCATGGAATCTCCTCGTCAATTGTTAGTTGCCGGAATCCTCTTCAACCCTCTACCCTCAACCTTCAAACTCTTCGCCTGCCGCTCTTCCACCGCCTTCCACAATGGCCCCTGGACCATAGAATACAGCAATACCGCATCACCCACCTGGTTGCTCGCGCAGTAGCGGCGCTGGCCTTTGCTCTCCACCGGGAAGGCACCGAAATTGAGAGAGGTGAGAAGCAGCGACAGATACTCGCGATCCCCGAACGATGCTGCGCCAAGAAATGCCATGCCGCTCGAACCCGCACTGATGTCAAGAATCGGGATAATGGGACCGGAGTCAATGTCCGCCACCTTCTGGCCTTTCCATGCATCAGCCCATTCCTTGCCGTAGCTGAATCCGAATACGCTTCCAGCGAAATCCGCTTTTGCCAGCTTGTACTGGTTCTCGGCGAACCCTCTGTCCAGGATTTGGAGACAGTGAACCACCATCCATATTGTCGACCCTTCCGGCCCATCATTTGGTCTTCCGTTGAAAGAGTAGCTCGAGATCAGCATTCCGGTGTCCTTGTCTGTCAGCTTTTCCTTTGCGGTTTGAAGCCAGCTTTGTATGAGTGACGCGTGGTCTGTGCCGTCAAGCACGTCGGCCATGTGGATCGCGGCCAGAGCGACCGTATTGCAGAATGTCCAGCATTCGTCCGGATAACTCTCGCCGGAGAGGACCGGACTTTCCTGCATGTATTCCGCCATCCAGGTGGTGCGCTCCGCCAGAAGGGCTTTGTATTCCTGCTTTTCCTCCAGCATCCGGCGCGCGGCCAACATGAGCGCTATTTCGCCATCTTCGAACAGGCTCCGTTCCTTGCTGGATCTGAAAGAACCGCATCGCGCGTAGTCCATGAGGAAGTAGTAGATTCCGTGTTCTTTCTCCAGGCGGATTGTTTCGTCAATGATGCAGTCCATGATTGCCAGGTATTGTGCCTTGGCTTCGGGTTCCCTAAGTCCCATGTTCGCGAGAGACAGGACAAAAAATGTGCGCGCCATGAAATCCCACTCCGCGTTACTGCCGCGCATCTTCTTGATCTCGATCGCGCGCAGTTCTGGATTCGACCACAGTTCCAGATGGCGGGAGGCAATGGCTTTCGCCTTTGGCGGGATCGCCCCGTCGCTGAAATAGTCGGCGACATCAGGTTTGAACAGGAAGTGTAAGCACGGCAGCCAGAGGAAGGCGGCCAGGAGCAGTGCCACGCAGGACACTGCCAGTTTGCGCCAACCCAGTCGGCTTGGAGACTGGTTCCGCCCGCCGGCCCCAACAAGATCCCCAACCAAATCCCCGATGACCGCGCATTCAAGACCGAACGGCAGGTAACCTGCGTAGCCCAGAATAGGCATTTCAAAAACCTTGAACCGTTCTACGAATGGCACGCAATAGATCCACTTCGCGAGGCTGAAGTAGTTCCACATCTCCCAGAAGAAGCCGCAGATCAATGCCGAGATGGCCAGCAGGTATAACCTGCGCCATGAACCGAATTGCACGGGCGAAAACAAGGTGCTTCTGCCGCGAACGATCTGAGTGGAGGTTATGATAAGAAGTGGTGAAATCCAGAGCAGCGGAAACAGGTAGTCGGGGAAGACGCCTATCAGGCCCAGGCTGACGCACGATGCGCCCAGAACAGACCATCCCAGGGTCTTCAGATGCCGTATCTTGACTTGTACGAAACCGTCCAGTCCGACGCCGATTGACGGAAACGACTCAAGCAGTTCGCACGTCCCGAGAACAGCCGGCAGGACTGTGGAGAAGGGCAGCGTGGCAAAGACAAAATACTGCCACGATGCCATGCTGCCAAGGCCCGCATAGTGCCAGTTCTGGACAAAGCGGTTCAGGTACTCGAAGAACCACCAGAATGCCGCGCTGGCCAGAAAGAGGGCGAACAAATAGCGTGGCCGGTCTTTCAGCATGCAACGACCGGCCCGGCGATATGTCAGGGCGTTGACGACCAGTATGTAGGCAAACCAGAGCGGACTGAATGTGAACCGCTGTAGAGGCTCAAACCATGGAAACCGTTTCCAGGCCAGTATCCATGCGGCGACTCCGCCGACAAGACCAATCCAGCCCCACCAGGGGAAGGTGGAAGGTGGAGGGTGGAGGGTGGAAGGAAAGGGGGCGAAACGGCGGCGGCTGATGAGGGAGCGCAACTCAAACGGCAGGATTACCGCGAGTATTGCCGCGGCCAGACCAGCGAAAGCCAGCCATGAGAAACCCGCGTGCGATACGTACTGCGTAAGCGGCGGAAACTCCAGGTATTCCCGTATCGGCTTGCCACCCAGCACAATCCCGACCATCGGCAGACCCGCAAGTGCGAGAGCGATGAATAGGCCGGCGACAAGATCGTTATTAGTGATTCTCTTCATGCGTCACCTTTGAGTTGTTTACCATAGTAGTTGTCGAACCACACGCTTATCTCTCTCGTCTCACACCTCAGATGGTCTAAACACGTATTCCAAGGCACCTTCGTTGAATGCCCTGGGTCTCTTTGTCCCGAGAGCCGGATATGCCAGAGTTTTTGCCACCTTTGCCAGATTCCTCATTCCGAACAGCCTGCCAAGATGACAGGTCGTCTTGCCCCACTTGCGGTAGAGCAGGTTGAACTCAAGATAGGCAGTAACCTGCGAGGCCGACACAGGCCAGCGCCTGAAGATGTTATGCCAGGAATAGAACTGGTCGTATGCTGCTTGAAAGCCGCATTCGAGTTCGCCTGTGCTCATCTTTGCCGGCGCGAATACGGCGTGTGCCGTGTTGTAGTGGCGGAGATCATGATCAGTAATTCGTCCTTCGGCCAGAAGGCGCTTGTAGAGACGTGTGCCCGGGTAGGGTGTCAGAATATGGGCGGTCATGCTCGCGATACGATTTCGGACAAGCCATTCCACTGTTGTCCGGAAGACGGTCGTGTCATCGCCATCGAATCCGAAAACGAGACTCGCATTCACCATCATGCCGCGCGAATGGATCTTTGCAATGGTCTCGTCGTAGTGTTCGATCCGGTTCTGAGCTTTGTGACAGCAGCGAAGATTGTCACGGTTTACGCTCTCGAAGCCTATGAAGAGACTTCTGCATCCGGATTCGGCCATGAGGTCAAGGATATCGTCGTGCTGTCCGATGTCCGCGGAGACCGCGGTGTGCCAAGTCAGATCCATTTCACGCAACTGTCTCAGCAGGATTCTGGTTTGGCGGTGGTTCCCGATAAAGTTGTCGTCAATGAACATCACGTGGCGAACGCCAAGCGATTGGATCTCCGCTACAATATTTTCAACGGGCTTCATCCGGTAGCCGGAGGCGATGTTTTCGCAACTGTTGTAGCAGAAGTCGCAGCGCCAGGGACATCCTCTGCCGATGCAGAGGGTATTGGTAAAGAGATAGTTCTTATCCTTCAGCAAATCCCATCGCGGAACTGGGGTTTGGGCGATATCCACAGCGCCGGCGTGCCGGTACAGTGGTTTCAGGGCGCCCTGTTCGAAATCCTGCAGCAGGTCCGGCCAGATCTCCTCCGCTTCGCCGACAACCACGGCGTCTGCGCATTCGGCGCAGTCTTCGGGACAAGCGGTGGGATGAATGCCTCCCATGACTACCGGAATGTTCCTTGCGCGGTAACCTGCAGCAATCCTGGCGGCTTCATGGAAGGTGTCAACTTTGACGGTTATTCCGACCAGGTCCGGGCTGTCATTGAGCGTCAGCTTCTCGATGTTTGCGTCTTCGAGTGTCACTTGGTGCCGAGGCGGCGTGAGCGCTGCCAGCACCAGCAGCGAAAGGGGTGGTGACATTTGAGTCTTCCACGCTGAATCCATGGGTCTCATTGTTGACCTTGGAGATATCAGCTTGATCCTCATTGTTGCCTCCATTCTGCCTGTGATTTGATCTGGTCGGTAAGTTCCGGCAGGCCCGTCGTTTCGCAATAGCTGACCATCTCGGTAGCTCTGCTGGGTAGCAATGTCTTCATTAGCGGGCTTCCTTCTTTCATCGCATTCTCCTCGGCGTCCTGCGGCTGGCCCCAGAATTCGGTGAGGGTGGGGCCGTTCTTGAGGCGCCGGTCGCGGAAGAAGAAGTTCCAGATTTCGTGAGGCCACACTCTTCTGCCGATGCGGTAATACCAGCGCTGCGCCGCGCGTATGGGTTTGTCGGGATGGGCGAGGACGCGCCGGAGCGCGCGCGGCCTGAGCTGCATGACCGCCTCGATAAACTTTGTCCACAGCAGTACGCGCCATGGTGCGATGTAACGGGTGGCCAGAACCTGGTGTTTGTAGTCCCACCGCCGCGGATCAGCCTGGATCACGCGCCGTCCGGCTTCCATGCGGTAATACGGTGTCCAGCGGTGCGGTGTGGCAAACAGCATCTGGATCTGGTCGGGGTCATAGGCTAGCAATTGCCGCAGGCCGCGAAGGTAGTCGCGGTCCCGTTCCTCTTCAAAACCGACGACCCATGTGGCCATCGAGAGAATCCCATGCCGGCGGAGCAGTTGTATGGCCAGCCGGTCGGCGGAAGTTGAACCGTTCTTCCGTATCATGTTGAGCGTATGCTCGTCGTAGTTCTCGATGCCCAGGAGCCAGCGCGCTACCCCGGCCTTTTTGTAGAGATGCAGGATGTCGGCATCGCGCACAATGTTGTCCGCGCGGGTGGAGCCGACCAATGTGACATTAACCTTTTCGGCTATGAGCGCCACGATGAATGCAAGCCATGCGGTCCGGTTGGCCGTGGGATTCTCATCGGCCAAATTGAACACCTCGACGCCGTGAATGCGATGGAGCCACGCGATCTCGGCCGCGAACCGCTTCGGATTGCGATGCCGCCAGCGTGTCCAGAACCCGCGCTGCCCGCAGTAGGCACAGTGGTGCGGGCAGCCGCGCGAGAATTGGACAACCACAGCGCGCCGGTCGCCCCAGTAGCTGTAGCGCGCAAAGTCTATGAGTTCCCAGCCGACGCGGAATTCGTCAAGATTGTAGATCGGCGAAGCTGGCGATGTCGCGTAGGGTTTCCCGTTTCGCCTGAACGCAATGCCGGTGATACGGTGCAATCTCGTGTCTCCAGAATCCGCGCGGCGACAGAGCGCCGCGGCTACAGTAGTCGAAACGGATGCGCAGAGTGGCTCTGTAGCCACGCCGCTCTGTCGGCGTGATCCGGACGAAGAGAGGTTCTGGAATAGGCCCTTGGATGGTCGGGAGCCACATGGTGAACCATCATCCGTACCAGCTTCCAAAGCCGCGATCAGTTTCATCATTGTCACTTCGCCCTCGCCACGGACGATGAAATCTATTTGCGGTTCCGCCGCCAGCACCTCGCGCCAGTGATAGGTGGGGAAGACCCCGCCGTAGATGATCCTGGCCGCGGGCAACTCTTTGCGCAGTGCGCGGGTGATTTCTATGACTGCAGGGTGACCGGAGGTGGAGCCGGAGTGTCCTATAAGGATGGCTGCCGGGTTGAAATGTGTCGCCTGCGACAGTATTTCGCCGGTGGACATCGGGCCGAACTCGGCGTCCAACAGGCGCACCTCGTGGCCCGCGTCAAGCAGCGGTCCGCCGATGGAAAGCAAACCCAGTGGCGGCAGGTGTTCGTGTGGAATCCGACTTCCAATGGCCGGATGCGGCGGGTTGATCAGTAGAATCTTCATGTTACCACTCTCCTTTCGTTTCTTAGCGCAAAGCACTTTGTATCACAAAGTATGAATGCCTTCAAAAAGCGGGACCCGGATCCCGCTTAACATGGCAGATTGAAGAGAAGGCAACGAAGGTGACAAAGTCTGTGCGCGTAGCGCCCAGTATTACCCTCTTTGCTTCCGCTGTTTGCTTCTATTCATGCCATCCTCACTCCTCTGCGCTCTCGGCGTGCTCCAGCCCCGAAGTGTCGGGGCGGGCGCGAGCTCCCGATTCGCCCTAATCTGCGAAAACCTGTGAAATCTGTGGATGAATTCCTCTCACGCTTTCACCATCGCAGCATTACCGATCGCAAAGGCCTCTTTCTTCTTCTCTGCCGGCAGGGACTTGGTTGCCTTGACCAGCACCTCTGACAGGGCGGAGAGGTACTCGCTGAACTTGTCGAGTCCTGTCTTGGAAATGACGATGGAAGTTCTCGGCTTGTCGTCCACGAATGCCTTCTTTATCTTGATCGCCCCGGCTTCTTCCAGGGCCTTAAGGTGGCGGTTCAAGTTGCCGTCGGTGAGGTTGCACGCATCTCTCAGCTCGCTGAACGACGTCTCGCCGTCAGCGGCGCAGAGGTGCGACATGATCGCCAGCCGGTTTGGCTCATGAAAGATCTTCTCAAGAGCATCGTATGGATTGTCCTTGTCTGTCTTCATTTGTCTCCTTCTTCTTTCATTCCAAATACTGCCATAGAGAACTGGGGGAGACTCGCGCCAAGACGCCAAGAGCGCCAATGGGATCGGATGTTACGGAATCAGACCGCGAAGCGGGTCTGGTGTAATATTCTCTCCTTTGCGGACTTTGCGTCTTTGCGCGAGGAATCATTTCTTTTCCTCCTCCGGCAACTCAAGATTGATCATAAGAATCACACCGCCTGCGACTTCGCCCAGGAAAAAGACTATTCCCATCGGCCACGGGTTGACAAAGGAAACGGCGGGCGACAGCAGGCAATATGTGCCGCAAAAGATGTAGCAAAGACCTACCAGGTAGATTCCCTTCGGGAGCGATTGCCTGTAGGCGACCTGGGCCAGGCCGTACATGCACATCCACGTGCCGAAGAGAAACCGGTATTCGCCCGCGACTATGAGCGCCACCGACAGGATGGCGCCGACGGCAAGGGCCGGAACGGCATCGATCGCCGGCTTCAGCATGATGGGATTGCGCCTGACGTCGGCGTTGAAAAGGAACCAGTATGCAAGGGCGGCGTAGTTCACGACCAGTCCGATCAACAGCACCACACCCCAACCCGCCAGTTGTGCCTCCGGGGCGGGGGAGATCAGGCCGGAGGAAAGAATCGCTGCGCCGGCCAGTGCGGCCACGCCGCAAGCCATTCGCGCTTTACCAGAGTAGCCGCGGAAGAGCTTCTTGCGCAGGATCAACTCCTGGATCCGGCTTACCTGCGACAGCGCATCATGAATGTGGTCTGCGATCATAACGCATCCTTTTCTGCTCTTGAACAAGATGAATATGACATACGGCAAAGCACTTTGCAAGACAAAGTGAAGAATATTTTGTGTGCGTGGATGATTTGCTCTGGCAGGGATTGCCGGAGGTTCTTGCTCCCTGAAAGGGAGCTGCGCGAAGTCCCGCTGAGAATCGGCTCCCCATCAAGCCTATTGACTGGAAACAACAGGCGGCATAGCATCACCGGGACTTGTGACTGAGAGTGTGCAGCTGATATGGCTGGATTAGCGAGATAGAGATCCTGAAAGGTCATGACTTTGAAGAGGTCTGAAGATCATAAGAGGGTTTTGCTGGTTTCCCGTCCGTTTGACGGAAAGGATGACATTGCCGGGGAGCAGATCTATGCGCGGAGTCTCTATCCCGTGTTGCATAAACGCTTCTCCTGCGACAAGGTGCCCCGCCTCCTGTTACCGGCGCGGAGAACACTACTGAGCGTGATTGTGTACGACTGGTTGGCCCCGGCATGTTTTGCGCTGAAAAATGTCTTCAGGCGCTATGACGTGGTGATCTTCAATTCTCCATTTCAGTCTGGATGCGCCTGCTTGTTCGGTATACCGGGGACAAAGAGGATTACTATCGTCAATGATCTCTTCTTTATCGACAATGGAATGCGGAGTCTCTTCGACAAGTACAGTCATTGGATCTACCGCGTCGGGCTTCGTCGTTCCGATCACGTTGTCACATGGACGGAAGAGACCAGATGCGAACTTAAGAACCATCTGGGAATTGACTCCGAAGTTGTCAACATCTTCCCCGGGCCGGCCTTTGATGTCATTGCCGACGAGTTCGTAGCGTCCAAAAAGCCGACGCTGGACGCCGGCTATATTGGCGGGTATTGCTGGGATCGGAAACGAGTCGGTGAAATACTGAGCCTGATGACGGCCTGCCACCGTGATGGACTGCGTTTTCATTTTGCTGGCAATATCACGGAAGATTACCGGCGCGGCATCGCCGCGCTGAAACTGGACGATTCGGCGTTTGTGATCCACGGGATTCTGACTGACAGTCAGAAGGTGGACTTTTTCCGCGGCCTTTCGTTTCTGTATTTTCCTTCCAGGCTTGAAGGTGTAGGACTTCCTCTCATCGAGGCTCTGGTTGCCGGGGTTGTGCCTATCGTGCATCACGATGCAAAACTTCCCCACGTGCCTAAGAGCCAGTGCCTGATCGTGGACGGTCCGGAAGAAGCCGCGGATGAAATCAAAGCTCTTGCGGGCGATCCGGTTCGTTTTCGACAACTCGTGATGAACAATCGTGCATATGCGGCGCGTTTCTCGGCCCAGCTGTTTGCCGATTATCTTGAGCAACTTTAGAACGCGGAAAGGCTGTGAAGAATTTGAACAGATGATCACAAAGGGAACAAAGCAGAACCAGCCACTCGGGCTTCCTGGCAATATCCCCTTTGTTGCCTTCTGATCTTGGATTGAAAGTGCAGGAGTGCCCGTGGAAGCTGGAAATAAGAGACTGTTCTACATCACGTCTTCCCGCAATCGCTGGTTGATGGAGGCATCACTGGAGGACGCGTATCGCAGCGTTCCGTTCGGGCAGGTTGCATTGCTGTACAATCTCGATCGGTATGGGTGGAAAGCTCAGAAGAGCGGTTTCCATGCCAGCGTCTGTCCCTGGCAAGTCGCCCGAACCATGAAGCAGTTCAAGCCCTCCATGGTGCTCACGAGCGGAACGACCGGTTTTTCTCCCGTGTTCGCCCGGAGAATGAGCAGGTATTCTGTCCCCATTGTGATTGCGTGGGAGGACTACTACGATGTTCTCTGGCGGGCAAATTTCGGTCGGGTCGCCGGCGCGTTTATGCGTTGGTTTGAGCGGCAGCTCGTGATTCGCTCGGACTACGTAATCACGATCAGCCTTTACAACAAGAGCCGGGCGGAGGCATGGGGCAAAAAGACATGGTATGTCCCGAACGGTTGCGATGTTCCGGAGTATGATCAGTCGAAGTGCGCTGTCCGGCTCGAAGGCAAGATGAATCTTGTCTATTGCGGAGATCAAGGGCCCTACAAGCAGGCCGGCGACATCATCAAGGTCATGGGGGCTGTGCCGCCTGAGATCAAGCTCTACCTGGTTGGAGACCCGAATCCGGCTTTTCACAAGTACGCATCATCAAACGTGATTTTTCTTGGGCGTCTTTCCGAGAACGACAAGTGGGCCGTGATGAGCCGGGCGGATGTGCTCGTGTGCACGGCCAATACGGACTGCAACGCCAAGTTCCACGAATACCTTCGAATGGGGAAGCCCATCCTGGGATACGACGGTATTCCAAACTACCTCTTCAATAACAGAAGGAACGCGCTGCTGACCAAAGACTATCCGTCGGCGATCATGGAGCTCTATCGGTCACCGGAACTGAGAAGGAGTCTGGCTGAAAACGCGGCAAAAGATATTCCGGTGTATGAGTGGCGCGAGATTGCCCGGCGATTTGATCTCGCGCTGCTTGAGATCCAGGACGAATACAGGTCAAGAACCACACGGCTAGCGAACGGCAGAGGATGCCTCGCTCATCAAACTGAAGGCCTTTGAGAAGATTGGGGTCCAGCCCCAGGCCTTGGCTTTCCTGATTACGTTCTCACGGCATTGTCTCATCAGAGATTCGTCGCCGCACAGTCGCAATATCGCATCGGCCATCTCTGTGGCGTCGATCTGCGTGACGATTCCGAGATTCTCAGCCTTGACTTCGCGGGAAGTTGGAGTCAGAACCGTGGAGACCACGACCAGCCCGCATGCGAGGTAAGTACGCATCTTGATTCCGTCGCCATACCGTTTGGTCGTTACCAGTGTATCGGCGTACGGCGCAAGGCCGATAACGCACTGGCACATCAGTTTGTCCAGTTCCCGTTCGGTGGCCACGTAGCCGGTCAGCTCGATATTCCGCAGGCCGTACTCCTGCTCCTTTGCCCTGATCATGCCAGTCAGGGGGCCTTCGCCGGTGAGAATGAATTTTACACGCGGATTGCTGTCCTGGACTCGCTTTGCAATGTCCGGCAGGAACTGCGCCCCATTGTCGGGGTAGTGGCCGCCGGAATAGATCACCTTGAACTTCTCCAGCTGATCGTAGTCCTTCACCAGGTCCGCGCGAAATTCCGCGCCATATGGTACTGTGACCTGTACAGCCATCCGGTCCAGATCGTAGTGCAGCAGGTTTCGCCTGGCATCGGCGATGGTGTCCGTTGTGTTCCATGCAAAGTCTGCCAGCTGACAGGAGGTTTTATCCAGCCACAGGAACAGACTGTTCATTATGGGATTATCGTATCTGGTTGGCGTCCAGTCGAAAGTGTAATACACCAGGCCCTTTAGCTGTAGGAGCTTGCGGTAGAAGTGCCCCATCAGTGTGTTTATTGACTCCATGCCGATGACGAAATCGATTGGAAGGGCTTCCGGGTAATGTTTCTTGATGAGCTTGAAGAAATGCCGGTCGGCAAGCATGTCCCTGAGCTTCAGCCGTATGTAGGTCTTACTCAACCGGCGGGCAGGCTCAATATTGTACATCCAGCGGAACCCGTTGTAGGTGTGAGTGGCGACGAGGATCCCGTCCTTGTGGACCTCCATCGTGCAATCCAGCGAAAGCCGCGGGCTCGGGTGCGGCTGTTCGACGATGAATATGTATCTGGCTTTCTTCGCTGTGAAGAACTTCAGCAGCGGTTCGATAGGACCGCTGCCGGCCGACCGTTTCCCGTCCTTCTTGTCGGAATGACAGAGTATTATGACATTCTTTCCGGCGACATGATGTTCACTTGAAGTCATCGGTTAGGTCCCCTCTTGTGTGCCAATGGAGCGAAAGTTTCTGATTTTGTAATATCTGGAACGATAAGTCGATTACTTTGGGCATGGAAACACGATTTCAAAGACGCAGGACTATTGCCAGGGCTTGACCGCAGTCAACATCAGGCCTTCAAGTGAATACGTGAGAATGAGCCCCTGTAGTCATCGTTTCTTTTGTTCTCGTCCCGGGCGCCCGGGCGGCCTCTTCAAACAAGCCCGCCAATCCAGTGCTGACGGTTATCTTAGAGCCATATCAAGGCGACCGCCAGGCCGGCAAAGAACATGCACATCAGGAGTTTGCTCCAGACGACGTTGCCGCGGCTCCATTCGAGCAGTCGCTGGTTCTTTGCGCCGAAGTACGCGGCGACGGTCACCACCACAAGCGGGATGATGAACATTATATTGTAGAAGACCAGCAGGACCCAGGCGCGGACTCCTATTTCAGGGTGTCGAGTCAGGAATACCAGGGTCGGCACATAGACCTGCCCCGTACATACGCTCTCCAGGAGCGTAACGAGGAAACCAATCACAAAAGAGCCGGCAAAGATATTTCTGGCTGATAATCGGTTGCGCATGATTTCATGGATGCGGCGTTTGATTCCGGCTGGAAGTTGCAGCATCACATCGCCAGGCCGCCCTGTACGTCTGAACATTGCCGCGTCTTTGAGCGAAATTGCCGAAAGAAATACGAGCACGACAATCATAAGCCACTTTACTATGTCGCCAATTACTTGATATGCGGCCAGGTTCTTCAATATGTGAAACGCTCCAAACCCAAGAGCCAGGTACGTCACGAACGAAGCTGTGCCATAACTGATGCCGACAATAAGCAGCCTGCCGCCCGTGATCTTGGAAACTGACAGCATGGTCATGAAGAAGATTATCGTGGCAAAAGCGCAAGGATTAACGCCGTCAAGCAAGCCGGCAAGGGCGATCGTCCAAAGCGAGAATGACCGGAAACGGCGGGTGAGCATCTCCCAGTTGCTGGCTGAAACAGGTTGATTTTCGCCGGAAGGTTGCTCATCGAGCGACTGCCGTCGCTTCGTGCCGGCGGACAGGGTGTTGGTCCGAATCGCCCGGAGCGCTTCGATTTCCGGGAAGAGGCGTTCCTTGATGGCCTTCAGTCCATCGAGATTAATCTGACCGTTGACGTAAATCGAGACGCTCTCACTGGTGCGGATTCCGGTTCTCTCCTGCAAACGCGCCAGATGTACATAGTTGGAGAAAGTCTGGATGTCATATTCCCTCAATTCGATCACTTCGCCATAGCGCCTTTTGAGTTCTGGAAGAACGTTCTTCTTCGTCTCTTCGCAGTCGGCACAGCCTGCAGCATAGAAGAACTCGACAGCAATCAGGGAAGACTCTCCTGCCGTCAGGGAAGACTCTCCTGCCGTCAGTGGTCTACCCGGATCGGCCGGAGGCGGTTGCCCCGGTGCTGCCAGCATGTCTTCAGCGGGTGAAGACGGGCCAGCGGGATAAAACCATCCGCCCAGGATCTGAGAAACGTCGGCGATGCCGGCCATCGGGCCTTCCACATGTCCATTTATGGTGCCGATGACAACAACTCGTTTCTTGTCATTGCTTACCAGCGAGAACTCGCTACGAAAGAACCGGTCGATGTTGGTGGCCGTCAGTTCCAGGATCAAAGCTCCTGCCCCGCCGGGTGGAATAACCTTGGGAGAGTCAACCACGTTCATCCATCGGATCTTACTGCGTGCTTTCTCGATCATCAGCGGCGCGTCTCCGGCATTCCGGATCTTGACGGCAACAGACTTCCTTTCGCCATAACGGAAGATCACCTCCTGCACCGGATTCTCGACTACCAGTACAGGCTGGCCCTGATCTGCACCGTGAGGCCTGGTAAGACTTGTCTTAATCAGGGAGTCCTGCCCGGCATAGTAACTGTCGATGACGGATGCTGTTTCCGGGTCCTCGTCGATCTGCGTGTTCAGCGGTATGAGTTGATAACTGCAAAGCCATCTCCTGGTTGTGATTGTGCAAGGCAGGAATGGATTTGCGTTTCCTGCCGCCGGGGCCTGCGCCATCTGTCTATTGGACCGGATTTGCATGCCGGATGCGCGCCAGGCAGAGAAACCGGTCGTGGTTCCGGCCAGCATCAACAGGCCAAGGTTTTCTCCGTTCTTCCCGGCCTGGCAAACAGCGATTCCGTTCACGATCTCTGGAGGGCTGATCAATGATTGGGAATGGCCGCCTATTATGATGTCCACTCCGTCGAGCTGCTTGGCAAGGAGCCGGTCTGCATCAAGTCCCTGATGCGACAGTACGATGATTGAATCTGTCTTCTCTCTGTACTGCTCGACAAACATCCGGACAATCTCAGCGGGATCTGTCAAAGACAGTTCCGTCAACCTGCTGTCTGTGAGCCGATAGGCATCCGGGCCGGCAACCGAGACAATGCCCACCCGCAGTCCCGCAACAGTTTTTACCATCCACGGCGGCGCCAGGAATTCGCCTGATCGCGCCCCGTCTTTGAATCTGTATCCGCCGGAAAGCCAAGGGAAAGCCAATGCTTCTTCTCTTGGAGAAGTGGGTTCATCAGGGTGCCGTTTCCCTGGCAGAACCGGATTCGCAGTGCAATAAGCAATCTCCTGGTCGCCAATGGCGACAGCGTCATAGCGCATCATGGAGTAGAGGCGCATCAGGCAGGCAGTCTTCTCGGGCTCGTTTTCAACCGGGAAAAAGTCGCCGCTGTCCAGTAGAAGCACGTTGGATGCGCCGGCGGAATTGCGGATTTGATTCGCCAGCCAGGACCGTTTTGCCAGCCCGCCCCATGGCGCATTTGGGCAGTAGCAGGAGCGCAGTATTCCATTGCCAGAATTTGAAAAAAGAATGACGATGTTGGTTTGAGCAAAAGCCGAAACGCCAGACAGCGCGAAGAATGCCAGCAGCAAAGAAATGGATAAACCGGCAACCCTCTTCATACGTATTACTCTCGATATGACCGGCCAAATGCCACGAAACAAGGATAAGAACATAAGGGCTTGGAAGCCAGTTGATTCTTTGTGGCTGATGGTGGTTCATTGCAGACTTGCTACAGTGGAAGTTGTGCCCTACGATGCCATCGAGCGTGAAAGCATGGATCAAGGAGTTGTCGGTAGCATGCCGACCAAGGCGATCGCACAGTCGTACGAGCTGCAGAAATAGCAACGTGTCGAACGGGACATATGCCGAAATACTGTCTGTTTATTACTCCATTCTTCTCTCCCAACATCGGTGGAGTGGAAACCCATTTTGACGATCTGCTGTCGCTTTCGGGCAAGTACGGGAAGAATTTCATCGTTTCCGCCTACCAGCCGCTGAATACGGAGAAATCCGTCCAGTATCTCGAAAAGAAGGACGGCAATCTCATCTACAGGTTGCCGTGGCTTGGGAAGGATCTGTTCCGGAAGCTCGAAAGACATCCCGCGCTTGAGGTGCTCTACCTTGCGCCGGGCCTTCTCGTTCAATCGCTCTGCCTTCTGTTCAAGCATCGCAAATCAATAGCTGTAGTGCATTCGCAGGGTTTCATCGCCGGTCTGATCTGCACCATCCTCAGCATGTTCGTCCGCCGCAGAACCGTGTTCACCGACCACACGGTGTACGGGATGGCCCCGGGCTCCAGGGTGGCGCGGGTGTTTGCGTTTATCTGCAACCGCCACGACATTGTTCTCGCAGTCTCGGAGCTGGCGAGGCAGGAACTCGTATCCTGGGGCGTGCCGGCGGAGAAGATCAGGATCTTCAGGTACTGGTCTGACACCTCGCGCTTCATTCCGCGCCCGAAGGGTCAGGTTCGCAGAGAACTCGGACTGGATGTCGACAAGAAAATCCTCGTGAACGTAGCGCGCATGGATCCCGCAAAAGGTCTTGATATCCTGGCAGCCACTGCGGACCTGGTGTTGAAAAAGCGACAGGATGTGGTTTTCTACCTCATCAGTTCCGCGAAGAACGAAGAACAATTCCTGCGATTCATCGGCCGCGACAAACTGCCGGCGAACTGCCATTTCATTGGTCGCGTTGATTACCAGAAGCTGGATTCATGGTACTGCGCGGCCGACTGCCTGCTGGTTACATCCAGAAAGGAGGGGTATTCGAGAGTCGTCATTGAATCCCTGTTATGTGGCACTCCCGTGATAGGTAGCAGGACTGGTTCGCTTGTTGACGTCCTGAATGAGGCCGTGGCATTCTATGTAGACGAGGTCAGTGCGGAAGGCTTTGCGAAGGGGATTCTTCAGGTGTTCGGAACGACTGGCGGGTTGGACAAGAAGAGACAAGAGGCCATAACCTACTCAAGAAAGCATTTTACCGAGGCCAATGCTTCGGCTATCTTCGACAGCTATGACAACTAAAGCGCAAAAGAAAAAGCCTCTTGCGAAGCACCGGCGGATGCGACGGAGCGCGTCCCTCCAGTCTGAAAGAAGGCCGTCTCGGACATCTTTTGGAGGGCCGCGCTCTGTCGCGGCCGTTTTCGATGGGAGTCTTGTAAGAGGCTCGAAGGCCCGGTCGAAGAGCATCCTCATCACCGGTTGCGGCGGCATGCTTGGCAGCGCGATGTATCCGCATTTCGTTGAGGCCGGTTACAAAGTAAGAGCCACCGATATCAATACTGCCGACAAGTGGATCTCCTACCTTGATGTTCGCGAACCGGATGACGTGCGGCGCGAGATCCTGGAAGGCGGCTATGATTTTGTGTTCCATCTTGCCGCTGAGACCAGCCTGGAAGTCTGCGAAGACGATCCGGCGCACGCATACAAGACAAACACATTTGCGACCATGAATATTGCCCGCGCCTGCCGGGAAGCCGGCATTCCGATGGTCTTCATCAGTACGGCGGGAGTTTTCAATGGCCGCAAGGAAAGCTTCTACAATGAATACGACTCGCCTGATCCCATCATGGTTTATGGGAATACCAAGGCGAAGGCAGAGGTTGCCATCCGTGAGATATGGGACAGGCATTATATTATCAGGGCAGGCTGGATGGTGGGCGGCGTCCAGAAGGACAAGAAGTTTGTCGGCAAGATTGTTGAGCAGATAAAGGGCGGAACAAAGGAAGTGTTCGCGGTTGGCGACAAGTTCGGGACGCCGACCTATGTGAGCTATTTCGCAAGGAATCTTGAGCAGCTTATACAGACTGACAAGTATGACACCTATCACATGGTCTGTGAGGGACACGGTAGCCGGTACGATGTCGCCCGTGAAATCCTCAAGATCCTCGGCAAAGAGAAGAAGATCAAACTGACAAAGGTTGACTCCAAGTTCTTCCAGGACAAATATCCCGCGCCGCGACCGCGATCGGAAATGCTCGAGAACATGAACCTCAACTTCATCGGCTTGAACCTCATGGGCTCCTGGCAGGAAGCGCTGGCGGAATACCTCCGGAAATTCGAAGGGCTGTGAGTCGATCCCCGATACCAAATTATCCGCAGATTCCTCAGATTATCGCAGATTGGGCGTGGGATGAAGAGGCGAAGATGCCGGTCAGGCGGCGCTGCCCCCTTCGCCGCCGACTTCCGACATTAGCAACGGACAACTGACAACACATGCTTCGCTCGGTACTGCGTTTGGGCTTCCGCCTTTGCTCGGAAGCTACGGCGGACAAGTCGCAGGGCAGGCTGACAACCGACTCTCTAAACGTTCGAGTACTGATTCCTGCGGATCACCTGGTAGCCCTTGATCAGTTCTGTGATGCCGTCCTGCAACGAGACGTTCGGCTTGAATCCCGTCTTCTCGATCTTGTCATTGCTTACGATGTAGTTGCGCTGGTCAGGATCCTTGCCGATCTGCGATTCCATGATACAGAAGTCAGGCACATGTTTCTTTATTTCCAGGCACAGCTCCATCTTTGAGATATTGGCCTCGCTCAGGCCCACATTGTAGGGCTCGTTCTTCATGTGGTCCCAGTTTTTCAAGACATGCATGAAAGCCTTGGTGACATCCCGCACATGTATGTAGTTCCGCTTGAAATGGGCCTCAAACAGGATGATGAACTTGTCCGTAACCGCGCGGTGGGTGAAATCGTTGACCAGCAGGTCGAGTCTCATCCTAGGACTGATTCCGAATACGGTCGCAAGCCTGAGGCTGACCGCGTGGCCGGTTCCAAGCAGGTATTCTTCCAGTTCGACTTTAAGAGTGCCGTAGAGTGATACCGGGTTGAGGGGTGTCGTTTCCGTGCAGAAGATGCCATCCTGCCCGACGCCATACCCGCTGTTTGTAGTCGGCGAGACTATCATCTGGTTCTTGCTGCTCAGGGCTGCGAGCATCTTAATAGCATCCAGGTTGATGGACTTGGCCTCGAGCGGTTTCCTGTCGCAAACAGGGGCCCCTACCAGACAGGCCAGCGGGATGATCACGTCGGCTTTTGGAACAAGCGGCTTGATCAGCCGCTCGTCGCGAGCATCGCCCCTGATTATGGTGAGTTTCTTGTCATTACAGCAGTCAAGAAGGGACGTCTGGCCATACATGAAGTTGTCAACGGCGGTCACCTCGTGTCCATCTTTCATCAGTGTTGGAACGAGGATCGAGCCAATGTAGCCCGCGGCACCTGTAATAAGAATCTTCATGTGGCATTTCTCCGTAAGGTATTATTGCTTTCGAGTTGTAAACACTTGCCCGAAATCCATATCCTTCTTGAAGTTCGTCGGTTGGCGGCGCTTTGTCAAGTGGAAGGTGTGGTGTGGGGTACGTGGAGAGAAGAAATTATCCACAGATTGTGCCCCGAAGTGTCGGGCGGGGCTGGCAGGCAGGCGGGTTGACGCGGATTGAGAGGGAGTTTTTGTGGAGAAGAGGACGCTGGAGGCCGCTGGCGTTGAACATGAAAACGCAGCAGGAGCGGAAGTATGACAATGATCAATGATCAGCCAGATGTTGTGATTCTCTGCGGGGGACTTGGAACGAGGCTCCGCACAGTTGTCAGTGACCGGCCGAAACCTATGGCTGAGGTTGATGGTCGACCGTTCGTTCATATCCTGGTGGATCATGTTGCGTCTTTCGGGTATCGACGGTTCATCCTGTGCGCCGGATACAAAGCGGAAACGATCAAGGAGTATTTCAAGACTGCCACCATGCCGGTTGAGGTTGTTGTTTCTATTGAGCCGCAGCCGATGGGAACGGGCGGAGCATTGAAACACGCTGCCGGTCTGCTGAAGAGTGATGATGTCATTGTGATGAACGGGGATTCTTTCTGTGCTGTTGATTATGCGAAGCTTATTGATGAGCACAGGGCCCGACAGGCGGACGTGACAATTACCGCGGTCCAGGTGAAAGCCGCATCCGAATTCGGCAGCATGCGCGTGGATAAGTCGGGTCGGGTAACGGCCTTCAGTGAAAAGCAGGGTGGCGGGCAGGGCCTTGTCAATGCAGGTGTGTACGTGTTTCGCAGGGCGGCTATAGAGACTATGCCCTTGACCATTCCGCTGTCGCTTGAGAAGGATGTGTTCCCAAAGCTTACCGCCAGCCGCCTGTTTGCCCATCTTGTCCGTGGCCCGCTGCTTGATATCGGCACCCCGGAGAGCTACGAGAAAGCGCGTCAAGATCTCCTGCGCATGATGCGATAGTCCTGGAATAGAGAAGAAACCTCGCGCAGAATTCGCGGAGCCCGCAGAGAACCTGTTTTGCTAAACTCTCAATCTGCGTCAACGCGCCAGCCTGCCAGCCCCGCCCGACACGGTCGGGGGGCAGGCTGGCTCCCTCGCTTCGCGAGCGAGGGCGGGCAGGTCGGCGCCCCGAACCATATCGAGGGCGCCCCGACACTTCGGGGCGAAACCCGCCTGCTCCCTCCCGAGAGTCGGGAGGGCGGGCAGGTCCGCGGATGTATTCCCTTCCGTGCCGCTCAGAACACATAGTCGAACTGGACCAGCCTGGGGTTGGCGGCCCTGACCGCGACGGCGGCCTTAAAGCCCGCGCCGGCTTCAAGATCGCGCAGCGACCAGGCTGCCAGATCGGCGTTGTCTCCATCCGCGCGAATCACGGTTGGTTTTTCGCGAGGCCGGAGAGAGACTTCGATCTGATTGAGGTTGAGAAGAATTCCCGTTCCGCGCGCCTTCACGAAGGCCTCCTTTCGCGTCCAGCATGCGAAGAAGGCTTCCTTCCTGTCCGCCTCTGGAAGAGATGCCAGATCAGCGGCTTCTCCAGGTGCAAAGAAACGCTCAGCTATTCCAACGAAGTCGAGGTTGGACCGCAACATTTCGATATCAATGCCAATTGGTATGCCCGCGGAAAAGGCGAACAATGCCTTTGCGCCGGAGTGTGATATGTTGAAGGCGATCTTCTTGTTGTCTGAGGAGGAAGCAAGCACCGGCCGCCCGTTTTCATTGTAGTCGAATTGAATGCCGGCGGCATTGCGTGCCAGGTATCGTGCGAGCAGGTTCCGGAGAACGCCACGGGCTGCTATGAAACGGTCCTTGGCCTCCCGGGAGATATAGCGTTCTGCCCGCACCTTTTCGTCAGGAGAAAGGGTCTTGAGCAGGCTTGCCGTTTGCTGTGCGGACAACTCCAGGGATGCGATCCAGACGTGAATCTCGTCAGGATCCAGTGCAAGAGATGCAGAACAGGTCGTATCGGAAGTTGTCATGTTCTCTTTCTGGTTCGACCGCCGGCTTTGGATTTCCTTGCCCGCGGTTTTGGTGCCGGTTTCGCCTCCGGGACAATTGACGTTCTTTCAGCAGGCGCGGTTTGATCCTGACACGTGGCTTCAATCTGAACGGGGTTGTTCGCCAAAACCTTTGAGAGAGCTTCCAGTGCCTGCGTCAAGGACAGACTTCTGCCGCTGGTCCAATCCAGATCGAGTTCGTTGGAATCTTCATGCGCAGTGGTTTCACTGCATGCTATCCGGCTCCAGCTGACCGCGTTGCATGACAGACCCTTGCTCCGCCGGTAGAATGACAAAGCCTCAATAAACGAGGTTGAGGCGGCGATATCTGATTGGTACTGGCTGGAAGCCGTGCATGATAGAAGCAGAAAGAAATCCATTGGACTGAGGGCGGTCTGGACGTGCATGTTCCAGGCTCCCTTTGCCTTTGGCTCCATCATGCCGCACGCAGCCCCTGAGGCAGTCACAGTTGCGGCATGAACAATTCCTCTGAGTGGCGGCATCGATTGCCTGATATCGGAGAGCGCACGTCTTACGTCAAGATCCCTTGCCACGTCGCCTCGAACCTGCAGAATCCTGATGCCTTTGCCTTCCATGGCATTGATTCTCTTTCTGGTCTCTTCCTTCGTTGCGCCGCTTCTGCCCATCAGGGCAATATGCTTTGCGCCATGTGCGGCCATCCATTCGGCGATTGCCATACCAAGATTCCCGAAGCCACCAGTGAGAAGGTAGGAGGCGCCCGGCTTGAACGCGGTTGGCGTACTCCGGCATGGATGAGTTTGAACAATATGGTCGCGGATGGTCAGGACTGTTTTTTCGAAGTGACTTGGTCCCGCAAGGCAGCGAAATGCTTCATGGGCCATTGCGAGCGTAATGGCGCGGAATGGCAACGCGTTGAAGCTGCCCCTTATGAAGCCTTCATGGATTGCCTTTAAATGGCTGGCCGCAATGCCAGGGTCTTCCCGGAAGCACTCACCTATGTCAACTGCCTTGACGCCCGGTCTGTCTTGTTTGCCCAGCACGATAAATCTGCCATTCTTCCTCATGACGGCTCCCGCCGTCCCTGCCTCGCTTCGCGGGTCGAAGACCACGTCAACGCCCTCGTTCCCGGTGAGATCCATGACTCTCGCCGTGAAATCCGAATGCCGCGTGTCAAGAATGCGCTTTACGCCCATGTTTTCAAGGAATGCTTCTCCCTCGCTGGAATCCGCTGCGATGATGGCCTCAGCGCCGACACGCCGCGCAATCTGGATTGCAGCAAGCGCAATGTCGCAATCGGGCGCGTAAACCAGCAGCCGTTCTCCAATTTGGAGCCGCGCTTCGTGGATCAGCGAGTGATAGGCCGTCAGGAATGCCACCGGAATGGTGGCGGCTTCCGTGAACGACAACTTTCCCGGAAGCGGCATCACAAACTCCTGTCTGGTGGTAACATGTGACCCGCAGGCTGGCGACGCCATGGCTATGACGCGATGCCCGGGCTGCAGCGATCGCACATTCCTGCCCACGCGTGTGATCGTGCCGGCGCATTCAATCCCGATCGATGCCGTGCCGGTGGATCGAGCCGGGTGTGAGTCCAGCGCCCTGATGATATCGTTGGAATTCAACCCGGCCGCGTTGACCTCTATCTCAACTTCGTCCGCATCTGGTACATGTCGAGGGAACCTTCTAATCTGTGGTCCGGAAAGTCCGCCCGGAGTGTCCAGTTCGAGCCGGAAGCCGTCCTCATGTTTCTCTTTTTCCCTTAGTGCCATCCCGGCAGGCCTGGCTTCAAGGAAAGTTGTTTCTGCGAGCCGGCGGACATATCTCGTGTCGCCGCGCAGGGCAATCTCGCTCTCCGGTTTCAGGGTTGCCAGCTCCATCATGAGCGCAAATGCCTCCTTGCCGGGGTCTGGCGCGCCGCCGGCAAGATCGACAAGCGTGCAACGTGAATCTGGGTGCTCCCTGGCAGACATGCGCCCGAGGCCCCACAATGCGGCCTGTATTAGAGAGCAAGGTTCGGGCATGTGCCCGGTGGATTGAGAGCCGCGTGTCACGATGAACATCCGCGGGGGTTCGCCTTCCTTATCTGCGGTGAACTCATGGACCGCATTACGGACGCTCATCCCTGTCGTATTCAGGACACCGTCGATATCCGCAAGCTTCATACTCTCCGGGCGCGGCAGATCCATGCTCCACATGTGAACAAAGCCCCTGAAAAGAGCTTCGCTGCGCCAGGCCTCGACGGCACCGGCCAGTGCTTTCATGTCGTCTGCGCTGCCTGGCGCCATTTCGCAGTGATTCTCGTCCAGCTGCCGGAAAGAACGTCCTGCTGTGACGAACAAACAACGCTCGCCGGTTCTGGTCAGAAGTTCCGCGAGGTGCGCCCCGTGGCGGGCCGTGTTGTCAAAAATGAGCCATGCCCCAGGCTTGTTCCATTGAGGCGGTGCGATGACAGCAGGCCTTGATGTTGGCTCTCCGGATTTCAGCGTGCTGGCCATCAGTAACGCATTCCCGACTGGAGCGCTCCTCTCGTCCACAGGCGCAAACGTTGTTATATCAACGAATCCCAATTCGGCAAGAAGGGCACGCCAGGCCAGCAATGAAGCGGATGGGTGTGCCTGTCTCGAATCCGTGCCTGAAAACCGCCACCAGTCGTCAAGAAGACCCATAACCAGGTCCGACCACCTGTTCGGCCGGATCATTTCGGTCATGAGCAGGATTCCGCCCGGCGCGAGCAGCAGTTTGATGTTTCGAAGCGTGCCGCGCAGGTCTGCGGTGACGTGAATCGATTCTGAAGCCAGGATAAGGTCGAAAGAGTGATCCTCAAAACCCTGGTCGTGCGTATTTCTCTCGATGTCAAGAGGCCGGATCGACACAAAACCGTATCCCGCCAGTTTCTGTCCGGCCCGATCAAGAAACACTCTTTGTCTGTCGGTGAAAGTGTATTCAACATCACATCCTCTCAGCGACGATAACACGTGGTTTGCCAGTCCGCCGGTTCCGCCGCCTATTTCAAGAATGCGCATCTTGTCCAACCGCGGCATTTGGCTGGCCAGGCGGTATGCCGTGAGTTGTTGAAGGAGGTTGAAGTTGCGAAGGGTGGGGGAGTCGCTATACAGGAATTCCGCGGCGGACATACCGGCACCATTGAAGACCAGGTCCGCGGGCTTGATTCTTCCCCCCAACACCGCGGCGAGGCTGTCGCCGCACAGCTTGAGCAGGCCCAGTTCGGCGCCCCAGCCCGGATACTTTCCGGCAGCTTCGGCCAGTCTGGTCTTCATGTCGCCAGGGGCGGGAATTCGTTGCACTTCCCACTCGACCCCGAATTTGCGTACGATGCCATCCTCTTGCAAGATTTCAAGGAAGCGGATCATCTGCCGCTTCTGGGAAGCAACTATGCCAAGCGTCGCAGCAAACGACTCCGGGGTGAGCCGGGAGGCCGGGGTGGGATTCCAGCCGAGCCGGACGAACGCATTGACGATGTAATCGCTGCACAGTTGCTTGAGCTCGTGGGGTTCAGCCTCAAAATGAAGCAAGGATGCGAAAGCAAGAGCCTCGGAAGTTATGCGGTTGAATATCGGCGCTGTTTCCGCCGATTGGCTGAAGGCTGGCCGGTTCTTGAGCAGGCATTCCGGGACCCATTCGTGGTTTCTTAGAATAGCCTGCATGGCGGATGAAATAACTCCTGCCCCATCGCTCCCGGCATGTTTGGAGGACTCTTCAGACATAGGATCTCTAAATCTATCCTAATGGATTGCCCGGAGGCAAGGCTGCTATTGAAAGCAGGAGTTTGAGGCGTTTCTCGACCCCCATTCCGTCTCGACAACGGTCTTCTTTTCGAGTAAAAGACTCGCGTTTTCATAAGGTGTTGTTGTGTTATCAAAAGGAGGTATTGAGCGTGGCTACAATAGATAATCTGAAGGCGGCGTTTGCTGGTGAGAGTCAGGCCAATCGAAAGTACCTTGCGTTTGCGAAGAAGGCCGCGGCCGACGGCAAGCCCGAGGTTGCAAAGCTTTTCCGCGCAGCGGCTGCGGCCGAGACGGTTCATGCCCACGCGCATTTGCGTGTTATGGGTGGAATTCGTGATACCGCTGCCAACCTGGCTGAAGCCATTGCCGGAGAGGGCCACGAATTCGAATCAATGTATCCCGGGTTCATCGCCGAGGCCGAGAAGGAAGGCAACAAACCTGCGACTATTTCATTCAAGAACGCTATGGCTGTCGAGAAGATACATCACGGACTCTATTCCGAAGCTCTCAAGGCGGTGAATGCAGGCTGCGATCTGTCCGCAACGTCGATCTTCGTCTGCGAGATCTGCGGCAATACGGTGACTGGAGCGGCTCCTGATATATGTCCCATTTGTGGCGCGCCAAAAGCAAAATTCTTCGGAGTGAAGTGATACTTCTGATACAGCGTGGATCCCTGTTGGAGCGCTGCAGAGTTGCAGGCTGGAGTCCGACAGGGGACATCCGCGCCGCCGGAAAGCGATTCCTTATGTGATCAATGGGCTTTTGCCCGGAAGGAGGCAGTCGTGAAGAAGTATCTATTGGGAGCTGGTGTTTTTGCCGTTGTCCTTTCGGCGGGGTTGATCGGATTCATGTCCGGATGTGGCGGTGGCGGGTCCGATGCCGATACCGGCTACAACTTCAACGGCTACTGGAAGCAGACCTGGACAGTTGTCAGCGGCACATCCTGGACACCCGGCGATAAGGGAGACAACTGGGCTACGATCTCACAGTCTGGAACCTCCATAACGCTGGAGTTTCCCGGCCGCCCGCCCATGTCAGGAACCTGTGACCCTGTGGCCGGGACCTTCTCGGTGAGCGGCGTCAATCCGCCACAATCGTATGCTCTGGACGGATGGAGTACGGGCGAGAACTCCATGGCCGGTCAGGAGCACTTCATGATGTCCTCCGGCAGTGCCACGGGCCTGCTGTCCTGGACCATGGAGCTTATACGTCGCTGACCATTGTCTCGTTGGCAGCAAGGACGACCTTGCGTTAGAATGCTCGTGCCTCTGACGTGATCAAAGCTGCTGGTTTTTTCCCGATGGCGCTATTTCGAAGGTAATGGCCGGGAAGGCGCCCAATGGGACGCGGCGTATCTTGGCCGGTGACGGGACTTTTTCATCCTGCGCAACTTTCTCGCCGGTAGCTTCAACGATAAGGTTTCCCTTCTGGCCCTGCTTGACCTTTGTTGCATCAGCCTGCAGAACGATCTCCATTCCTGATGGCGAGGAGCTCTTGATCGTCACACCATCCGGTGCTTCCACCAGCTTGAATTCGATCTTGCCGATCATTCGACCGGTGGGCATGCTGAGTTGGACCCTGGCGGTTCCGCCGACTGGGAGCTTGACCGGCATTGGCGTCAGGATCTTTGCTGAGTCCCATGTTTTGAACCGGCCGACCACTGCCACTTCCAGATTCTGTGCCGGCACGAGATGCCTATATGCAAAGGCCTGCATCATGTCGTCCGCCGGTACGGCGTCCCTGGTAACCGTGCGTCCCTCGATTGTCGCGCGCCCTTCGATATACAGGCTTACCGGATCCATCCTTTGCGATGGTCCGGCGTTCAACGTCAGTTTTACCCGGTCTTCTTTCGGGGGCACACGCGCCGAAGACAGGCTGAATCCTTTCGGCGCATTCTTCAGGGCAAGGGCAATTTCGCCGGCAAAACCATCCTGTCTGAGCGCGTAGACGGTGAGCGGCACGCTTGTTCCGCCCCTTACGCTCACAGTTGACGGCACGACTCTAAGCTCAAAGTCCGGTTGTGGTGCGCTGATGCGGAGGCGGTAGCCGTATGTCTGTCCGCCGTTGTGCTGGGCATCGCCGATCTGCACGGAATAGTCTCCGTTGGTGGGGATCAAGACGGACAGGTATGAATCCGCGTGATGCGTATTCAAGCCTGACGCCTTGTCTTCATGGTCGTCATTAGAGGCAAGTTCCGTTCCTTTGGAGTCGGTTATTGTCAGTATTGAGTCCAGCGGTGATTCAAGCCGGCGGGCAAGAACTTCCGCAACAACCTGGTCGCCAGCCTTTGCTTCAAACCGGTAAACATCCAAATCGCCAGGCTTGTCAATGCGACCGTTAATGACAACCGGCAACTGGATTCGCCGGGCCTTGTCCGGCACATCGACCGGTTCATTTTCGAGATATTCGGGCAAATCGCACACGGCAACAGGCACAGGATTGGAAAATCTGCCCGGTGTCACAAATGGGACCGGGTAAAGGCCGGGGTTTCGTCCCGAAAAGTCAATTGTCAGCGCAGACAGAGGGAGGTTCCATCCTGTGACTTGAAACGTCGTTTTCGTGTCCGTTTTGCCGCCAAGTGGAAATATGCCTGTTACAAACGGCAGTTCACCCACGGTAATACGGTAGATGAAATCTTCGCGCCCGCGGTAGAGGGAGTCCCTCACCGCGAGAACGTAGTTGCCATCCCTTGAAATCCTGTAGCAGAGAACCGGATCGAGAGTACCACGATGCTCCTCAAAGCTGGATTGCTCCTGTTCGCTTGAATCATACAGTGTAGCCGTCGTCTGGAGCCACCCAGGTACTGCGTCGGCGAGGTAGGGGATCAGTTCCCTGGCGCGAACAACCACGACAATATTCTGCCCCGCGCGAGCGGCAAACCGGTAGCTATCGACACAGCCAGGCGGGACCTGTCCGTTGATGGTAACCGGTAATTTGATTGTCACCTCTGGCGGCTTGGGATCGATCTTGGGATCCATGGTGAATTTGTTTTTCGGCACATCTTTCCAGTCGTCCTTTGAAACCTCTGGCAACCGGCCGATGCAGAACACCCTTGGATTAGACAGGCCTGTATGGGTTGCCAGCCTGACTTCCCTGTTGCCGGGCGGGGCATTTGACGAAACGGAAACCCGCAGGGTGACGAATTCTCCAAGTGCCGGATTAGCCCTCCGGCGGGCAAAGGCGTCGAGTTTCTTCTTTATCTCCTCGGCTTCATCCCGTTCCCGGGCGGTCAGTTGTTCGCCGGCCTTTCTCTTCTTCTGAATCAGGCTGAGTCTTTCTTTCGCATCCTGTTGTTCCTTGGGCGTCAACTGTTGATCCTGTTCGATAATTGCGGCGCGGATACCGGTGCCGGAGAACAGGACGTTGGTTGCGCCGATGAAGTATTGCCCGCCAACGGTGACACGAAATGTTGTTCCCACGCATCCCCCGGCGGGGTAGACATAGCCAAGGCGCGGCTCCTTTTGCGCGAGCGCCACAACCGGCATGCAGACGAGCAACAAGATCGGTCGCCAGCCGGATGAATTCATGAGGCGTTTCATGGTCTACATAATCTCCCTGAGAAGGCCGCCGGACGGGACATTCTCGCTGGCCGTCGGCATGACATGTGCTTCCAGCCCTTGCGGATGGGGGAGCTTTGTGTCCGGATTGATGCACAGTTGCTCATATATGCTGCCGATGAGATCGCGCGGATAGACCGGCCGCTCCTTTACAGTTTCACCCTTAGCGTCGGAGGCTCCCACGACATGGCCTCCTTTGAACCCGCCTCCGGCAAGAACCATGCTGAATACCTTTCCGAAGTGACCACGGCCGCCGTTCCATGGCGATGCCCAGTCGATCTTCGGTGTCCGTCCGAATTCGCCGCCCCACCAGACAATGGTTGTATCCAGAAGGCCCCGGTCGGATAAGTCCTGGAGCAATGTTGCCATTCCCTTGTCCAGCTCCGGCAGCTTGCGACGCATCGCCTGGAAATTATCCTTGTGAGTGTCCCACCCGCCATAGTTGATGGTGACGTATGGAACCCCTTGCTCAACCAGACGGCGGGCCATCAGGCAACATTGCCCGAACTTGTTGCGGCCATAGCGTTCCCTGAGATCATCTTTCTCGATGGAGAGATCGAAGACCCTGGCGCCATCGCCGAGGATCATATCATAGGCCTGCGCCTCAGACTGGGCTGAAGCCTTCAATAGCGCGTTGCCCTCCAGGGTGTGTCCCAGCGTATTCAAACGGCCAAGCAACTCGCGTCGGTCGCGCTGCTGCTGGTCGGTGATTCCCTGCGCGACGATGCCTTCCACCATAAAGCGTGGCTGAGACGGGTCTCCCCCAGTTGCAAAGGGTTTATAGCGCGAGTTCAGGAAACCCACCTCGGAGAAGCGTCCCTGTGACTCCGTAAGGACGACATATGGCGGGATGCGCCCCTGGTATCCGGCATCGTATCCCTTCAACAGCGAGACAACGGCACCAACGGAGGGATAGACAATCTGTCCTCCCGGAGGCCGGCCGGTTTGTGTCATATACGCGCCCGTTTCATGGGCGTTACTGCCATGCGTCATACTTCGTATGATGGAATACTTGTCCGCCTGTTTCGCAAGAAAAGGCAGTAGTTCACAGATCCGGACGCCCGGAACATTGGTCTCGATCGGCTTGTTGAGAGGGCCACAGTAATCATTTCCGGCATCAGGCTTCGGGTCGAATGTGTCCAGGTGAGGAGGACCGCCCCACATCCAGATCTGTATAACCGACTTTGCTTTGGCCCTGGCGCCGGCAACCGTGGCGATCGCCCGGGCCGGGATCGGCAGCTTGTCCGCCAACCATAGTCCGGCCGCTCCGAGCAGTCCGCAGCGGATTGCCTCGCGCCGCGAAATACTTGTCGTCAGGTACTGATTTCGAGTTGCCATCTTACCGCCTTTTCTTTTACCGCTGCCTGTTCATCTGCTTCTGCACGCTCACGATCTCAGCTCCAGCACATCCGGCGGCTGAGGCCCTTCGGCAAGACTCAGGACAGGCCATCCGCCCTCCAGAGTAATCGTTGACCTCTCCCGATTTGAGGGCGGGCGGCCTGGACCGCCGGCCTTCTCCGCAACTGACAACGGACAACTGACCACTGACGCACTTTCTCTATCTAGTGTCTATATTGAAACTCCGCTGTATTTACCAAAGCCCAGGCCAGGTCCAGACCAACTTGCCGTTTACCGTCGCCTTCCTTTTTATACGTGCTGATGATCTTCAACTCTTCATCCGTGGGGTAGCGCGATAGGATGGTCAGGTACAGCGCTTCGACCATGTCGCGCGGGGTTTTCCAGGCAGTTGCGCGGAGGGCGCGGAGTGCAGGGCTCCTCTCCAACTTGTTCCTGATATGGCTGGAATTCAGCAGGTGCAGGCGTTGGGCCGGGGATGGTCGGTTGTTCCGTTCTGACTCCAGGCCGGTGTCGCGGGATGATCGCCCGTAAAGATCCAGGAAAGGGCTGCTTATGCTGGCGTCCGCCAGGGCAATGGCGCGCTGGTCGGAAGGGATGAAAGTGAAAGGTTCCGGAATCGGGCTGGAATAAGATTCTGTCGTGCCGGTAATTTGATTCAGCGCATCGATCAATACCTCTGCTTCCAGCCGGCGCAGAGGATAAAAGGCAAAATTCGCCTCTGCCTTTGGATCGGCGGATTTGGGTATGCATGAAAGCTGGTATGTCCTGGACTTAAGGATCAACCTGAGCAGTGATTTCAGATCATACCGGTTCGTTATCAGTTCACGTTCCAGGTACGCGAGGAGTTCGGGATTTACGGGCGGGTTGTCCGGGCGAAGGTCATCAGGTTCCTGGATGATGCCGTGTCCCAGCAGCCATGACCAGACGCGGTTTGAAATGGAGCGGGTAAACCATGCATTTCCGGGGCGGATCAACCAGGCAGAAAAGACCTCCCGTGGATCACGACCCGGGGCAAGCCGGACTGATGTCCCGTCGGGGAATGTGACCACGGATGTGGTGTTGGATGCCTTGGCTGGATCGAAGAAGACAATTTCCTCTTTCCATTCGGCCGTGGACTTATAGCCCACCTGCGAGAAAAACATTGCCATGTTGTCCAACCGGTCCTTCGGCCACTTGTCTGTCCTCGTCCCCATGAAACTCAACGCTACGGCTTGTGCCAGTGCGGTCGGGTTCTTGCTCTGGACCGCCCGGTAGAAGTTGACCTGTGGAACGCGGAAATTGCTCCCATTGGCCGTCAGAAGCTCGCGGGCGAACTGGTCATACGGCATGTTCTTCTTGATTGAGGCCCGGATCCAGCGGTGGTAGGCCTGGACGGCATTGGGCCACAAATTGATGGGGAACTCTGACTTGACCCGGAGCAGATCGCACCATTTCATTGCCCAGTAATCTGCAAACTCATCCCGCTCCAGCAACCGGTCAATCAGGACAGCTCTCTTGTTCGTGGAGGCATCCTTCAGAAAAGCCCTGACTTCGCCTGCCGAGGGGATTGTGCCAATTGTGTCCAGGTAAACCCGCCGCGCAAACACCGCATCTGGACAGACGGACGTTGGCTCGATTCCCAGCTGTTCCAGCCTTCCGAATACGAGTTTGTCCACCTGGCTTTGTGGTGTCGGGACTGTTCCGCTGTCGAACGGCGTTGCGCAGATTCCGGCCGGGGTGAGTGCCCACCAGACTGCCAGAATCAAAGGCAATGAAGGCAAATATATTCTCTTCATCGGACAAATCCTGTTCGTGGCAATCGATTTGAAGCTGCCCTATCTGCAATTGAAACAGCAACCGCTGAAGTTTCCGCTCCAGGTAGTCATCCTCCTCCACACTTCCTCATTCTAGCGGAAGATTACCATCTATGCCAGTGGATACGCTATTTGTCTTCAGTCTTGCAAAGCGAGCAGTACATGCTTCACGGGCTGAGCAGCACGCGGTAGAACCGCATTATGAAATTGCCGGCATCAGGGTCCGACCACGCAAATGGCAGTGTCGGCGAGTTGGTTGTAAAGAGAGGGCTCCAGTCCGCGAGGTTGGTTGAGGCCCAAACGTTATAGTCGGGGCCGCTATCACCGGTGATGATGCACTGGAAATGCCCGTTGGTTGCAACTGCCGCTGTTGATACGGTGGGCTTCAAGTAGGGATTCACAACTACCGTGAACTTCTGCGTAGTGCTCATGACCGGTGTGCCGTTGTCCCCGACCATCACGCTGAAAGGATTGGTGGAACCGGCCTGGGCGACGGCCGGACGCCAGGTTAAAATCCCGTTGGAAGAGCCAAGCAGGGCGCCGGACGGAGCGGTGAGGAGGCCGAACGTCAGGGCCTGGGCAGGCAGGTCAACATCCGAGGCGATGTTCGTGATCGTCATTGTCCTGCCTGTCCCGATGGCCCGGTCCTGAACGGCTGCGAGGACCGGGGCGTCGTTAACGGAATTAACCGTGAGAATAAAACTGTCGCTCGCGGTCAGTGTGCCGTCGCTGACTGTGATGGTAATGGTCGCTGTGCCATACCTGTTGGCGGCCGGAGTGACAGTCACGGTGCGATTTGAGCCGCTGCCGCCGAAGACGATGTTGTTGGTCGGGACGAGCGTGGTGTTGGACGACACCTTGGTCAGAGAGAGTGAGCCCGCAGTGGTTTCGGCATCATCCACGGTGAAAGCCAGGGGACCGAGGATGGCGTCTTCGTTAATGGTTTGATTCGTCGTATTACTGATCGTGGGTGCGTCGTTCACAGAAGTAACAGTCAGGATAAAGCTGTCGCTTGCAGTCAACTCGCCATCGCTGACAGTGAGGGTAATTGTCGCCGTTCCGTACGTGTTGGTGGCCGGAGTGATGGTTACGGTGCGATTTGAGCCGCTGCCGCCGAAGACGATGTTGTTGGTCGGGACGAGCGTGGTGTTGGACGACACCCTGGTCAGAGAGAGTGAACCCGCAGTGGTTTCGACATCATCCACGGTAAGAGACAATGGCCCCAGGACCGCGTCCTCGACAATGGAGCGATTCGTCGTATTGCTGATTGCAGGCGCATCGTTCACGGAGCTCACAGTGAGAACGAAATCACTGTTGGTTGTGAATGCGCCATCGCTTGTGCTCAGCCTTATGGTGGCGGTGCCGTACTGGTTTGTGGCCGGAGTGATAGTCACGGTCCGGTTGGCGGGGCCGCTGACGTGGTCGAACGTCATCGTGCTGCGCGTGCCGTCCGCGTGGGACGATCCGGCGAGGCCGCGGAACATGTTTGTTCCCACATTCATTCCGATAGCTGGTCCAACCTGGATCCATGTGTCCGGCCTCTCCTCGCTGTCGGCCGCATAGTAGCCTGCGAAGTTTGTGCCTGTTCTAACGAGACGTATCCAGCATGGCACTGTGATGCCGGTGATGCCGTCGCTTGTGGTTGCCCCGCCGGTGGCCAACCGCCGCTGGAAGGTAACCCCCTGTGAAGCACTGGCCGCCATGCAGCAGTTGACACTGTTGGCGTTTGTGCTCACCCGCATCATTACGCCCGCCTTTGCCCAGGAGTAGGTGTTCTGCAGTGTCGCGACCCGCGCGATCAGTTCGCCGTCCCCGGTCATTGGCTGGTACATGAAGTGACCTTCATCCGCGGTGTTCCAGAGGTCCGCGCCGCTGGCAACCAGGGAGAACTTGTCGCCCGGAAAGCTCTCGCCCGAGCCGGTCGCGGCGACCGCGCCGAGGTCTGTGTTGCTCCACGGGTCTGTTGTGATGCCGATGACAATGTTTGATGCGGGGACGAGAGTGGGGTTTGAAGTATTTGGAGTCACGATCTTTGACGGAGTCACAGTGAAGGCGATTGGGCCTGCGTCCTCGTCCTCGTGAATCACCTTGGTGCCAACCCTGCTGAGCGTGGGCGGATCATTAGTGATCGACCGATAAACATAGAGGAGCGGCCTGTAGCCCCCTGTCGCGTTCTCATTGGCGGCGATCTCGACGATGCGCCCGTCGCAGTCGTAGACTCCAAGTGAATAGTCATTTGCATTGCTGAACTGGTTGACATCGTAGCGAACAGGGCGGGCGAGAATAAAAGTGACCGATGACTCGCCGGCTGCGATCAGGGATTGTACGTAATCCGTCACGTCGATGTAGTTGTTCTTCCAGGTATTTGAGAAGAAGGACAACGGCCCGAGAAATTTCCCGTAAATGCCCAGGCCGGTCCCCTTGGCGACCCCGGCGTAGTTGTCTTCGATGTCGGACATGTCTGTGGCGAGTCCCGTGGTTGCGCTCATAGCGTTGGTACTGGTGTAGTACTTTCCGACGCCCGGTGCTGTTGCCAGGGTCATGCCTGCGTCAGACCATGTGCCGCCCGGCCGCCCGTACAAGTGAAGAATCTCCCGCGATGTCTGATCGTCGCCGATATTGTGGCCCGTGAGTTTCAGCAGGTAGCGGTTGCCGCTTCCTGGTGCCAGGAGATCGAACTGAAGGAATGCGAGCCGCCGGCCGCTCGCTGCGGAATGATGGATGGAGACCTTCATGGTTTCCTCGTCGCCATGGTTTACGATGCCTTCGCTCACCACGAGATAGGTGTCTTTCACCGCCGGTTTTGAGGTTATGTTTTCGGCTGAATTGCCTTTGGGAATCCACAGCAGGAAAGCCGAATTGTCGGGAGCGGTAAACGAAAGCGTCAGGCCGGCGCTTACTGTCAGGTAATCTGTGATCTGGCCGGTGTTGTTGGCGTCCACCCGCTGCAAAGTGGCGTGGACGCCTGGGAGCACGTCCAGTGCGCTGACGTCAATCACGGCTGAAGCAGAGGTTCCGTTCTGGTTGGAGAAATAGAGGTAATAGGCCCGCTTCGCCTCGTCGAGTACGGCGACAGCCCGGCGTTTGTCATGGGCGCCGGCAGTGACGCTGAGCCCCAGCAGCGGTTTTCCGCCTCGAAAGTGGCGTGCGTACATCTGGAAGCAGGCCCCGCCACGTGTAATACCACCGTAGTTATAATCCCCGAGGCTGCTCATGTAACTCGAGCAGTTTCGAACCGTTGGGGAAACGCTGTCGCGGGTGCCCAGCTTGAAAAAGAAGAACCCGCCTTTGTCTCCCAGGCCCGCAGACCCCAGCGTAGCGGTGGCCTGCATTATTTGGGCCACGCCGATGCCGAAATCCATGTCCTCCGAATCCAGAAGTTTAGAGTCGAAAGTGGCTGCAGTACTCGTCATGTATTCGCTTATCAGGAGGGGAATGGTCGCATTATTCGCGTTGTGTGAGGTGGCTATGGCCGTCCGCAAGGTCGCGATCTCATCTTCGTTTAGCTGGCCGTCATTGCGATAGCGGTGATAATCATACATTCCGTAGTTCCAGTTTGCGGTGTTCTGTTTATCGAAGATGTCGGTGTGAATGTCGGCCCATGAAACGCTGCCCCAGCCGTGAAAATCCACTTCCGGGTCCGGAAGGGAGTAATCCCAGTACGGGCCTGGCATGGTGGGACCGCAGATATAGAGAGTCAGGTTCTTGCCATAGTCGGCATTGACGTCTGCCATCGCTTTGCGCATGGCGTCCGCGCAAACCAGCCAGTGTGATTGCCATTGTGAGTAGGTTCTCCCGGAATTAGGCTCATTGCTGAATTCATACATCGTCACGTTATACTGCGAGGCGAAAAAATAGACGTAGGCATACCAGTACTTCCAGTACATGAATTTGTTGCCCCAATCGGCCAGGGGATCCTGATCGGTGAACGTTGTATTGACCATCATCGGCGTGATACCCAGCTCGCGATAGCGCTGCAGAGTGTAGCGGTAGTCCACATCGAAGTTGGAGTTGAACCGGGCCCAGTCGAAGTATACGTCGCTATCGGTGCCCTGGCGCCATGGATCAGCCCGGATTGCGGCTGTTGCCGCGTTGAAACCATTCGTGTTGGTCACGCCGCCTGTCGGATTCAGGGGGGAGAATGAGGGCTTGAACCAGTATCTGTGGTGGGTGATACCGTACCACTCGAAGTAATCAAACCCGGTGAATGCTTTTATGCTGTCAATGCTTCCGCTGGCGCCCAGCACCTCGGGGATGTGTTTGCCATTCGGCCCCTGCAGCACGACATTGAAGGTGTCTGCCGGCGCGCGGAGCGGTGACAGCAGGCAGAGGGCCAGAAAGGCCAGCCAACCGGGGTGCACCTGGGAACCGCGGTGTTGCCGACCCGCCAGGCGACTGATAGGAGGTCGCCGGTTGCCGGGTAGCGGCATAGACCCAATATGGAGAAACGAAATCACGCCGCACAGTATGACAGGAGCGGGCTTGCGCATCAAGATATGCGGATAACTCAGATCCTATGCAGCGTGCTGCTTTGCGGAGGGATTCCACCTGCGCGGCTCGGCAATGCCAGGCAGCAGCAGTTGTTCGCTTATGACGCCGAATACAACGTCCGCATTCCGTTGCTTAAACGGGCCGAGTGTCCCTGTGCCATGGCTGGACACAGCAGTCAGCCGCATAAGAATACGTTTGATCCTGCCCGACTGTTCACTTGCGGCTATCATGGCATTCCCTCCCCTGTTGCTATACTTCCGTTCCGTATCCCTTTTCTCAATCTATCTACCTGCGAGTCTATCATGGGGGGTGGGACATATAGTGTCCTACCATGAAAATATGAAATAGTAATTCAGCTCTTGCGCCTTGCATCGGTATGGCGGAATATCCACGTTATTGAGGTTAGCTCATGCCAAAATTCAAGCCGCAATACAAACGCCTGCTGTTTATCGACCGGAAGATCAAGGGAGGCTCCTACCCAAACTGCTCCAGCATGGCGCGGGAATGGGAGGTGAGCCGGAAGACTGTCCAGCGTGATATTGACTACCTGCGTAATGACCTTGATGCGCCGGTCGCCTATGATCCGCTTAAGCGTGGCTACTGCTACACTGAGCCCAGCTTTTCGCTTCCGGCTATAAATGTGAGCGAAAGCGACCTGTTCGCGGTGTGCGTGGCGCAAACTGTACTGAGTCAGTACCGGAATACGCCATTGTTCCAGAAGTTGTCCTCTGTTTTCGAGAAGATACGGGATTCATTTCCAGAAAAGACCACAGTTCATCCGTCCTGGATGAGCGAGCGTATCATTGTCTTCCCGGAACCGGCCACGAATGTGAATTCGGACATATGGGACACTCTGGCTAAAGCCATACGGGACAACCGCCAGCTCGGCATCTTCCATGCATCGCCCGTGCATAAAGGACACGCCCTTGAAGAGCGGAAAGTTGATCCCTACTACCTGGTAAGCTACAAGGGCGAATGGTACCTCAGCACGTACTGCCACCACAGGGAGGCGATCCGGACTTTTGCCGTGTCGCGCATCACGAAGGCGCGGATACTGGAGGAGGGATTCAGGCTGCCGGCCGAAATGACAAAGAAACGCATATTCGGCGACCAGTTCGGCATTGTCTGGAAGGACAAGTTCCACAAGGTCCGGATCCGATTCTCTTCTGAAGTCGCGCCCTACATTCTTGAGCGCCAATGGCATCCGCTTCAGAAGATTCATAACCTCCGCAACGGCGGATGTATCTTGGAGTTCACCACCAATCATCTGAACGAAGTAAAAGACTGGGTGCTTTCATGGGGAAGCGGAGCTACAGTCATTGCTCCGGCTGTGCTTGTGAAGAAGACACAACAAGTGCTCAGACAGGCCTTGAAGAACTACTAAGCAGATGTAAAACGGTTACCCTTGACAATGTGACAATATTACGTACTGTATGTTGTACATTACTAAGGAGATAGCACATGCCTAGGCTTATTCTCGATGAGGACGTTAAACCACTTTCTGAATTCAGGGCTCATATCACTTCCTGTCTAAGCCAAGTCAGAACGACTCGGCGACCTGTTGTCATTACGCACCACGGAAGATCGGCTGCGGTCTTGCTAGGTGTGGCGGAATATGAAGGACTCATGAATAAGGTGGAGATTCTGGAGGACATCCGGCTGGCGGAAGATCAACTGGCTCAAGGCAGGGGGGTCTCGAACGAAACGGCCCTGAAAGAAGTTATGGCCCGGGTAAAGCGATGAAAGTGACTTGGTCTCCCCTGGCAATAGATCGCGTCGCTGAAATCGCGTCCTATATTGCTGAAGACAATCCCGGTGCCGCGGAGAAGTGGATTCGCAAGACCTTCTCAAGAACGGGGCAACTCGCGGACTTCCCGGAGAGTGGGCGTCATGTTCCAGAGACGCCCCGTAAAGATATTCGAGAATTGATTCTGGGCAACTACCGGATCATTTACCGCGTGGAACTGCGGCAAGTTTCAGTTTTGACAGTGAGAAATACAAGACAAGTTCTGCCCCTTGAAGATTTGAAATAGGATACACCTCGCGGACCAATCCTCACAGCGCCCAGCTCAGGCCGGCGGTCACAAGAAGATCATTGCTCTTCTTGGCGTCCGGCGGCCTGCTGTTGTACTTGTCCTGCACGACCACCCGGATGTTTATGTGCTCGGTCATGGCTGTTTCCGCGCCGATCTCGGCGTTCATTAGGTATCTTCCGAAATTATCAAAAGTCGGCAGGTATTCCACTGCCTCCCAGATCTTCGCGCCGGTTTTGAGTTTCACATCATAACGTTGCGCAATCCGGAGCGCGCCACGGTTGTCGGTCATACTGTCAATGTCGTCGTAACCCGCAATTTCTTCGCGAATGAAGTCTGCGCCCAGTTCTGCGCTCAGGTTTTGATTGTCGCTCTTTATGAGGTAACGACCGACAGCGGCGCCGGCCATGAGTCTGTAATTGATATAGGCTATCTTGTCGTGAGTCAGGTCAACGAGAGGCGATACGAATGTCCTTTCATCCAGCAGCCGGCGGTAGGTGGCAAAAGCGTGGGCATTCTGCGCGCTGGTATCGGTTTTCGAGGAGCCGTCAGCCTGTGTTATGTCGGTCGCACCGTAGTTTCCCTCAAGGCCAAGATGCATCTCGTTTGAGCCGAGTTTTCTGTCCCCAAGGATCCCGGCGGTGACTGTGGTTACTTCGCTGTTGCCCCTGGCCGCGTTTGCTCCGATGACGAGCTTGCTGTCCCAGGCGTCGGCCGGCTTCTTATCCTCCGCCTGTGCTGCAAGCACGAACCCCGCGCAGGCTAATCCCGAAATCAATATGTTCAGTCTCATCCTCATGTCCTCCATTGCTTTGTCCGTACTCTGTGGATTGTCTATTGTCAGTGGTCAGTTATGGAGCCATGCTCTCTCTGATCTCTCAATCTGAGAGAATCTGCGCCCCGAACCATATCGAGGGCGCCCCGAAACTTCGGGCGAAATCTGTGGATTGTTCTTCTCTCTTGTTCCTCTAGTTTGCAGCGACTCTACTTCGCCTTCAGCAGGTCGCGGATCTCGATCAGTACTTTCTCTTCCGCTGATGGCGCTGGTGGCGCGACTGGTTTGGCTTCTTCCTTCTTCTTAGCGGTGTTCATCGCTTTCACAACGATGAATATCACGAATGCAACTATCAGGAAGTCGATTGTTGTGTTTACGAATGCGCCATAGTTGAGTGTGGCGGCGCCGGCCTTCTTGGCTGCATCAAGCGATTCGAACTTGCCATCGCCCAGGACAATGAACAGGTTTCCGAAATCCATATTGCCCAGCAGTTTCCCGATGGGCGGCATAATGACGTCATTCACAAGCGAGGTTATGATTTTGCCGAATGCCGTTCCGATGATGATGCCGATCGCCATGTCCAGAACGTTTCCACGTATCGCAAATGCCTTGAACTCCTTGATGATGCTCATGTTTCACCCTCCCATTTGTTACAGGCCACCTTCGACGTATACTGGTTTAGAACTATCAAATGTTCAATACCGAGTTCAAAGAAAAAGTACTTGTTGTATAGCAGATCAGTTGCGTTCTCTGTATCTCCGGCGCTCAGCTGCCGGAGATCTCCGTGGTTGCCTGCCCTGAGGCGTCGCAAAGCTTGTACTACGATGATTGGACTGCGTCGTCATGAGGCGTGCGTTTCTTCCACAGCAGATAGATTGCCGGGTATACCAGCAATTCCATGATGAAGGATGTCGTCAGGCCCCCGACCATCGGGGCTGCGACCCTCTTCATCATGTCCGCGCCGGTTCCAGCGGACCACATGATCGGCATCAGGCCCATGGATGCCGCCGCTACCGTCATCATCTTGGGCCGGATCCGCTTAACTGCGCCATGGATGATAGCCTCATGAAGATCCGCGATGCTCTTCAAACGCCCGCTCTTCTTTGCCTCTTCGTAGGACAGATCCAGGAAGAGCAGCATGAAGACGCCAGTTTCAGCGTCGAGTCCCATTAGCGCAATCAATCCGACCCACACTGCAATGGAGATGTTGTAATCCAGCAGATACAAGAGCCATACAGCGCCGACCATCGAGAAAGGCACTGCCAGCATGACGACCAGCGATTTGAACGCGGATCTGGTGTTCATGTAGAGCAACAGGAAGATGAGCAGAATGGTGAGCGGGATCACAACCTTCAGTCGTTCGCGAACGCGAAGCATGTTCTCGTACTGGCCGCTCCACGCCAGGGAATAGCCGACGGGCAGTTTCAAATCCTTCATCACGGCGCTCTTTGCCTCCTCGACATAGCCGCCGACATCCCGGCCGGTGATGTCCACATAGACGTAGCCGGCCAGCATGCCGTTTTCGTCTCGGATCATTGCAGGGCCATTCACCAGCGTGATGTCCGCCACTTCGGACATTGGGACCTGGACCCCTTTCGCGGTTGTCACCAGGATGCGTTCGAGTTGATCCATGTTCGCCCGCAGATCCCTCGGGTAGCGCAGGTTGATCGAGTACCGTTCTCGTCCCTCAATGGTGGTCGAGATGTTCTCGCCGCCCACGGCCGACATGATGACGCCATGGACATCGTTGATGGTCAGCCCGTACCGGGCGAGAGCTTCGCGCTTCGGCACAAAGTCGACAAAGAAGCCGCCCGATGCGCGTTCCGCGAAGACACTGCGGGTTCCAGACACCTTGTGCAGGGTTCCTTCAATTTGCTTTCCGATGCGTTCGATCTCCGCGAGATCGGCACCGAAGATCTTGATGCCTACGGGGGTTCGCACCCCTGTGGATAGCATGTCGATGCGGCCCTTGATCGGCATTGTCCAGGCGTTGATGCAACCCGGGATCTGCATGGCCCCGTCCATTTCGTTAATCAACTCCTCCCAGGAGATGTGTTCCGGCCAGATGTGCCCCAGCATTGACCGCAGTGGTCTGGGCGCCCGCTTTGTAAACCAGCGCTCTTTTGACCTCCAGTCGGCGGGCGATTTGAGAACCACGGTCGTTTCCATCATGGATAACGGCGCCGGGTCGGTTGATGTGTCGGACCGGCCGGCCTTGCCGAATACGGAGACCACTTCAGGGAACGACTTGAGAATGCGATCCTGTGTCTCCAGCAGCCGCTGCGCCTCCGTCACGGATATCCCTGGCAGCGTCGTTGGCATGTAGAGGATTACCTCTTCGTTCAGAGGCGGCATGAACTCGTGGCCGAGTTTCATATAGACCGGCACGGTGGTCGCCACCGTCAGAATGGACAGCGCAATCACGGTCCTTGGGTGACGCAGCACCCACCGGCAGGGCCGCTCATATAGCGCGAACAGTATCCGGCTGATGGGATGTTTTGACTCGGGATAATACTTGCCCACGAATACAGAGGTCAGCAACGCGGCAAGCCAGCGGGGCCCTTTCCGGAACGGCTCCATGCGCGTGAAGAGCATCCTTATGGCCGGATCGAGGGTTACTGCCAGGAATGCCGCCAGCGCAATGACAAGGGTCTTTGTGTATGCAAGCGGTTTGAACAGCCGGCCTTCCTGTTCGACAAGCGTGAAGATCGGAAGGAACGCCACGGCAATCACCAGCAGGGAGAAGAAGACCGAAGGCCCCACTTCTATCAGTGCTTCGAGTCGTATCTTGTGGAAATCACCAACGCGTCCATTCTCCTGCCATATTTCCAATTTCTTGTAAGCGTTCTCCACCTCCACAATCGCGCCATCAACCAGGACCCCGATAGAGATGGCAATTCCGGCGAGACTCATGATGTTGGAGGTAATACCCATGAGATACATTGGAATGAACGCCAGGCAGACCGAGATTGGAATGGTAACGATGGGCACAATGGCCGAAGGAATGTGCCAGAGGAAGAAGAGGATGACCGCGCTGACGATAAGCATTTCCATCAGGAGCTCGTGCTTCAGGTTTGCGATGGATTTTCTGATCAGGTCGGACCGGTCGTAGGTGGTTACGATCTCAACCCCTTTCGGCAGGGAAGGCTTGAGATCCTCCAGTTTGGCCTTTACGCGCCTGATCACGTTCATCGCGTTTTCGCCATGACGCATGACTACGATGCCACCCACCGTATCGCCGTTGCCATTGAGGTCAGCCAGGCCGCGGCGGATCTGGGGCCCCAGCGCGATGTCGGCCACGTCACGCAGGAGGAGCGGTGTGCCCTGAGTGTTCGTCTTGACGACGACCTTGCCGAGGTCGTCCGTGGACTTGACATAGCCGCGGCCCCGCACCATGTACTCGCGACCGTTCCACTCGAGGAGCCGCCCGCCGATCTCGTTGTTGCTGCGGCGGATTGCCTCTGTCAGTTCCATCACGGAAAGGCCGTAGCTCTGGAGCCGGTTCGGATCAATTGTCACCTGGTACTGCTTCTGGAAGCCGCCAATGCCGGCCACCTCGGCAACGCCGGGTACGCTCTGGAGCGCATAACGCAACGTCCAGTCTTGGAACGTCCGTAGTTCGGCCGGGTTGTGATTGCCGGACTTGTCCACAAGTGCGTATTGAAATACCCAGCCGACACCTGTGGCGTCCGGTCCGAGCTCCGGCGTCACGCCAGGGGGCAGGGTGCCCTGGATCTTGGACAGGTATTCCACGACACGGCTTCGTGCCCAGTAGATGTCGGTTCCGTCCTGAAAGATCACGTAAACATAGGAAAAACCGAAGTCGCTGAAACCGCGGACGGCTTTGACATTCGGTGCTCCGAGAAGTGCTGCGGTGATCGGATAGGTGACTTGGTCTTCCATGATGTCCGGGCTGCGGTCCCACTTTGTGTATACGATCACCTGCGTATCGCTCAGGTCGGGAATCGCATCGAGCGGGATTTGCTTCATCGTATACACAGCGTACGCCACCGCCGCGGCCACCAGCATGATGACCAGCACGCGATTGTGAGCGCTGAATTCAATGAGCTTCTTGATCATGGCTATTTGTCCGTCAGTGCTTCCAGGGCTGCACGCATGGATGACTCGGAATCCACCAGGAAGTTCGCGGATGTCACGACACTATCGCCGGCATTCAATCCGGAGTTGATTTCATAGTAGCCGTCACACAGCGCGCCCGTGGTTACAGCCACGGGAACCAGTCTTCCGCCATCGCTGTCACGGAAGGCATAATTCCGTTCGCCCGTTCGCATGATGGCGGACTCCGGCGCTGCAACTTTCTCGCCCAGCGAATAGCTGAGCCTGGCGTCGGCATACATTTCCAGTTTCAGCAGCGAGTCGGAGTTCGGAATCTCCATCCGGATCTTGAGGGTGCGTGTTTCCCGATCAAGTGATGGGGATATGAAACTGACCTTGCCGCTGAACACTTTGCCGGGCCAATAGGAGAGCGTGAGGCTGATCGGCATGCCCACCTGCACGTACGGCAGGTCGGATTCATAGATGTCGGCTTCCCCCCACACAACCGAGAGATCGGTTATGACCATAAGCGGATCGCCGGATGTGAGCTTCTGGCCGGCCAGCACGTTCTTCTCCATCACAAAACCGCTCGCCGGTGCATACAGTGTCATGGTTTTCTCCACCTGGCGTGTCTTCTCCAGCCTGGCAATCTGTTCGTCGCTCACGTCCCAGAGTTGAAGGTGTCGCCGCGCCGAATTCATAAGCGTCCTTTCGGCTTCAGTGGCCTCGCCAGTTGCGTCGGCTGGTCGCAGTGTGCTCAAGTACTCCTGCTGGGCAGAGACCAGTTGCGGGCTGTAGATGGCCAGCAATGGATCGTCTTTGTGTACTGACTGACCGGTCGTTGAAACGAAAAGCCGGTCCACCCAGCCTTCTACTTTTGTTGTCACCCGGAAGAGTCGTGTTTCGTCCGCCACAATTCGCGCCGAAGTCCGGATATTGCGGGTCATGGCCCGCTTCTCAACCTTTCCCAGAGTGAGCCCCATACGTTGACGCGCCTCGGTTGAGATTGAGACCACCGCCAGACCGGGCACAGCAGGAGCGTCGCTCGTTTCGCCAAGTGTTTTCTCGATGAACACAAGGTCCATTCCGCAGATTGGACAGGAGCCGGGTCTATCGGACACCACGGAAGGATGCATAGGGCAGTGATACTTCGGCTTCACCAGTACATGTGCAGCCGGTGTTGCAGTGTTGCCGGATCGGGAACAACCGGTCACGCCGCCGGCCGCGCATGCGGCGACGACCGCTGCGGTCGCGATAATGATCTTCAACACTGAAGCGCTATTCTTCATGTATACCTCCCGCAACTGTCTAGTGAGACCGTATCTCAAATCAACAAGGATTCTAAAGCTCTACTTCTTCACAGGCACGGTATCCAGTGTGATTCCCTGCTTTTCCAGTTGTTCGATGTACTTCGCTGGATCCTTCTTCACGATCGGAAGGCAGTTGCCGCAGCATACGTAGATGCGTTTGCCGTTGTGATCGACGTAGAGTTTCTTGTTAATCTCTTCTTTCGTTTCTATTGGACAAGTGGTTTGCACTTTTTGAATGTCAATGCCCTGAGCCTCGAGCTTTGCCGCAATCTTCGTGAAGTCCTTCTTGATTTCGGGAATACAGCCCGGGCAGCAAGCGTAGATGCGAAGCCCGTTCTGTTCTACATACACGGACTTGTCAATGGGGCCGCCCATGACAGGGCAGGTCAACTGGACATGCTTCATGCCGGGCGCCATATCGGTTGCAGCCGGCACAACTGCCGGCGGCGGCTCCGCGCCGGCGGGGCCTGTTGAGGTCACAATGAACATAGCCACGAGACTCAGTGAAACTATTCTCTTCATTTCCGCTCCTTTTCCTTGTTCTGAGACTTCGACATGTCTCCGTATCTTACGATGCAACATCCTATTTCCGCCATCGCTATTTCACTGTCGACTGCGGGTCGGCCTTGGGCAATCGCTGGAGGGCGGCCTTGGCGGCGGGGTGCAAGCGTTGGTTGCCAACTAAAAGTGTGGACTCAAGGTACTCTCGATCGCTGGCATCACCGAGATCGCCTAATGTGGCAATGGCGGCTATCTGGAGTGAAATGGTATCGGCGGTTTGCGAGAGGAAACGCGCGGTCGGGAGGATCTCTATCTTCTTGAGTTGACCGCAAATCCGAAGCGCAGTGATGCGGGCTGGCTCGCCACATTTCTCATCGTTGGCGAGTGTGACAGCCAATTGCCCGACGGTATCACGACTTATCACGGACTGGGCTGATGAGAGTCTTTCCATGCCGAGCAGTGCGGTGCCGGCAATGGTGCTGTCGGTCTCTGTGACGGCCTCGAAGTATGCGTTGCTGATTGCGATCCAATCCGGATCAGTCGGCGGAATCGCGGTTTCTTTCCATTTCGCTTGGCAATAGGGTTCAAAGTGCTGAACAGAGTAGTCCCGCCAGACTTCGTTTTGTTCGCGATCATGGAAGATGGCCACAAGATTCGTGACGAGGTCCGGCGGCAATTGCGCCTGCCTGAGCAGCAGGTCAAGGGCGTCGTTGCGTACGGATTCGAATTCGAGGAGATCCATTTCAGTCTTGTGGTCCTCGTATCGAGCGCTCAGAAAGGCATATATTCCTTCGATGTCGCCACGCGGCATGTTCACGCCCAGGGTCTGTAATGCAGCGGTGCGGTAAGCAAAGCCCTTGTTGGCATCCAGACCCACAACAGATCGGACGTTTGCCGACAGGTTGACCAGAAACTGCTTTTCGTATGGTGCTGCCGGACTCGCCAGCACTACGCCAGATGGTTTCATGGTGGGCGTTGTTTTCGCCCCGGACACGGCTCTTACCGGCTTTTGCTGCTGCACCGCCGGTCTTGACGCTGTAGATTGTGCCTCTTTCGGTTCAGATCCATGTTGTTGTTGTTGCCCGCCATGCCGCAGCACAACAACAACAATCGCGCCTGCAGCAACGAGGAGAATCAAGGCAACCGAAATCTTCTTCATGTAGGCGTCAACCTCATCAGTCGTAAGAGATCACTGGCTTTTCATAGGCAGACATCACAAGCAGAATCGCCGCTCGCCGCCTCCGCGAACTCTAATTGGAGCTTGGCCCGACCCTTCTGTAGTATACGATATTTTAGATCTGACCCTTATTCGTCTCGGGGACAATGTACCGCCGCGGCGAACAATAGACTGCGCTCAACGGTCGCGCTTCCACCTCCACGGATGCGGAGCCATCTGTCACCGTGCCATTCACCGTCGTGAGCCGATCATACGCTATATTCTGAGGACAACCCATGACTGCCAACGGGTTCGATTCCAATCGCATCGGCTGCTAAGGTGCCGCCGCTCCTTCATCAGTGCATTCCTCTTCCGGAACAACCATCATCCCAATACGCATGGTGCCTAGGGGCAAGGCCACGGGCATGCCATGGCGGTCCAACCAGTAGTAGGCCCGCAACCTCTCTCGCAGCCACTCCCTTGTTATAGGACCATCTATAGCCCAACTCCCAGCATTCTCGGGGGAGTTGTACCCACATTTATGAAGACCGCTTCCTGCTACACAATCTCTGTCCATTCCACTCAAGAACACGACCACTTCGGCCGACAACGTGGCATTGCTGTTCAGAAAAGGATAGAGTGCCACTGCCACATTCATACGTCCAGTTATGCTCCCAGAATTCAGACGGCACGCAGCGTGTTCTTGAAGAAGGGCTTGGGCATTTGTAGTAAGAGTTACAAAATACACGTCGTTGCTCAGACCGAGATAGAGTGTCTGCCTGGGCTCTTGCCAATAGTGATCCAATACGGGCTTCGGCAAGGCTATGAAGTCTGCGCGGATCTGGTCTATTTTCTCTTGCGGAATAACGCGCCATGGCACATTCGTTGTGCCATTTCCGGAATCCGCGATACCGAACATAGCGGGAAAGAGACCCACTGCGACTATTACAACGAGATTCTGAAAGCTACTTCTCATTCTGTCACCCCTTTCTAGATAGTTATGGAACAACCGAGGGAATATGAATTGAATCGTATTTGTTCCCTATCATCCATAGTCCCATTTTGCCTGTGTCATAGAAACGCAACGACCCGCTGTAGCCAGGCACTGGCAGGCCCCCCCAGGAAGCCGACCCTGGTTTGGCAACGAACTGGTTAAGCATGTCAATCATTCCCGTGACAGGAGGATCAAGGAAAACAAAAGGCATGGTCTTGCCGATCTGCCAATATGCGTATTCGGGTAGGTTGCCATACAGGCTGTTCGCTTTGCGCAACACTTCGCCCCCGAGCACGACACAGCCGCCCCAACAATTTGGCGCATCGACATCCAGACCGTACTTCTCATAATGGGTTCCGTCCGGATTCGAGACGGAATCCCATGGCTCACAGAACCGATAGAGACTCTCAAAGACCTTCACGCTAGTAATCGTCCAACGGTGTCGCTGAATGAGGCGCTCGGATGGGTCCCCACCTGGGACCATCGCTATCATTGACGTGTTGTTGGCAAAGACATCACAGTAGCCTTGGGAATTTCTTGCCCCAGGGAATCCGTGCCAGAGTATGAGCCCTGCAACTATATCCGCCTCCACACTGAAAATGTTACCCTTTCCGTTGGAGGTCTTCCCGTAGTATTCCCAAATATACGAGCCGGACACAATAGGAGGACCTTGATAACTCAATCGCGCAAATACGTGACCATAAATATTATTTGCGTCATCCATGTCTCCGGTTCCGCCGTGCCAGTCTGGTGGCCCCTCAGTGTCGCGATAAATAAGAAAACCATCCCGCATCGTCCGCGCCATTGTTCTTGGGGTCGCGTAGTCAGGCGGATAGAACCATCTGTCCAATGTGCCCGCTTCTCGGGCGTACGGCAAGACCACAAAGAGAGTGTAGGCAGCGTCAATGACCGACACTCTCACGGCGTCCACGCACATGAATCCTGTTGATCCTGTGCCATCAGGATCCACTTGCACTTCGATGCGCTGATCACCCCAGACCGTGCTGGGATTGGTTCCCTCGACGTAGACTGTAACTTTCCGACAGGACGCGCTGATGCCGAGTTGCGCACATGTCATCGGCGTCTTCTTCGCGATATAATCGCCCGACTGTGTCCCGCCCACTGGATTCTTGTTGCGCGCCACATTCCCAGGTTTGGCCCAGATTCGCAGATGGCCACTGCCGGGCGAACTCGCGTTCGCCGAAGACGGGTCCGCGGCATCGTAGTCAAACTGAACCAAAGCCACGGATGGATCTATCGGCTCCGGCAGATCCAGAACCATCGGTACAAACATTTCCTTGGTGTTTATGTCGTCCGCGTCAGCAGAAGGTCCATTAGTGAGGTTGAATCCGTCTAGGTAGTCTGGAATGCCGTCCCCGTCATTGTCATCTGAATTCACGGGAATCCACTTGCCATATTCCTGCTTACCCGCAACATCCTCCACAGCGTCTTCCGGATCAATGCGACTCGGCGCATCGAATTTATTGTCGTTGTCCGAGTCAATATCCAAGTCCACTTTAAGGATGGTCAACCTGACCGCATCCGCCGCCAGGAAATATGGGGGATCAGTTACCGTGCCGTTCGGATCTACGAGAAACACGATACGCTTGTCGGCAATTGAGACGCTGTTCGATACCGCCTCGATGTAGTTTGTGACAACGCGGACATCGTCGCTGAACCCGAATTCAGCCGCACTGTATTCATTGGTCGAAACAAAGTCGCCGCTGTGCAGCAGGTTGGTGCCATCCCTGGGGACTTCACCTGGCTTTCGCCATATCCTCACACTGCCCCGTGCCGGAACATAGCCGCCGGAACCGTTCGTCGTCACGCCCATTGGATCGGACGCATCATACTCCAGCTTGATCCGGGCCACCGACAGGTCAATCGGCTTGGGAATCTCAAAAACAATCGGCACAAAATGCGCGGTCGCGCAGACATCATCCGCGCTTGACGACGAACCCAGCAAATTATAGCCATCAGCAAAGTCCGGAATTCCGTCCGCATCTGAATCCCCGCTGTTCACCGCAATGATCTTGCCGGGCCAGAGGTTTCCCACGTCCACAATGTCTTCGAATTGGTCCTCCACCAGACTCCTGTCGGGCGGATAGAAACCATTGTTGTTGTCGGTATCCACATCAACGTCCACCCGGATCACTGTACAGCGAATGGCGTCGTGGCATATCTTCTCCTGGCCGTCGGGTCTCACCCGCCCCTTGACCGTAGCCGTGATCTCCTGATCGGCAAGTTCGAAGCTATTTGTCGTGCCTTCGACATAGAGCGTAACCGATCCAGGAATGCTTGTGAACCCGAGTTGGGCGGCTGTGTATTCGCCTTTGCCGACAAAGTCGCCATCGGGCACAGAATGCCGGTTGCGTGGTTCCTCCACATTCTTTGTCCATATTCGCAGATGTCTGTTCGGCATCGGGTAGATATCCACAATATTGGTCCTGCCCGCGTTCACTACATTCACGTTGTGCTCAAACCCGGAACGTCAGGCCGGAACTATGTCCTTAAGCGTCAAGTGCTTGTACTTCCGTGCCAGCAAATCCGTTGAAACAGCTGGTTTCCGACCCGAAACCTAGCAGAAACACTCGGTGGCCTACTTTACTACTTCAGCATTTTGCTGAACCACGACAGAGACCCTCAATGCTTGTCAATATAGCTATTTCTCTGCTCCTCTGTCGTCCAGCCCTTGAAGTAATGGAATCGCCGCTGGTATTTCCCAGTTCGGAGAATATCAAGAAACGACTCCACCGCTGAGACCTGCTCTCGTGTCATGTGCGGATGTTCTCGAATGTAGTGCTCCACAGCTTCAACAGTCTGCGCTCTTGAGTACCTAAGAGCGACAAAATAGTCCAAGACGAATAGCGGCGCGCACCCACCACCTTCTGCAATCGCACGTTCCTTTGGCGTTGACTTGAAAAGTCGTTCTAGAACCAGCTGAACGGTGGATTCGCCAATTGCTTGTGCCAGAAAACGTGACGCCCCGCATACACCGTCTCCATAATGGGTCATTGCGATATCTTCAATGTTAGTTTCCCCAACCATCTGTGAATTACGCGAACGCGAGCGATAATCCGCCTTTTGTTTTGAATTATAGAAGAAGTACATTACGGCCTCTGGCGCAGCCTCTTTTGCCTTAAGGATCGACAAATAGTAGAAGATACGATCAAACTCTAGCGGATTGTTCTTGGCAAAACTCGGATCTCTCAGTGCTGAACGCATGGCTTCAATCTGCTGAGCGCGCAGAGTTTCGTTCGTGCGGCCCCGCCTTATGATATCCTCATCGAACATAACCGTGTGCGGATACCAGCCACGACTCTTTCCCAACAGCGCCCAACACGCGCGTTTACTCCTGTCCACAGTCATCTTTCCAATCTCCTGCCAGTTGCCAGGCTCTGCCAGACTGCGATAGCTCAGCCTGATATCACCCAAAGTGGGCCTCAGCACCGCAAGCAGGATTATGCTTGCCTCAGCGTCATGCGCCTCGTCTTCCAGATACGGCCATAGCGCATAGACCAATTCTTCTTTTGAAGCGGTCTTGGTGAACGAGAGAGTGCTCCCTCTCAAGTCAACGTGAGTCTTCGCATCGTTCGCAAATAAAGAGCGAGATTTCTGATCTATGATATATTCATATGAGATCGGGCGGCGGAGGTTCAGAAACTCTTTCCGGACCGCCTCGATACGTTCGTCAGTTGGAATAGCGTACCGATCCGCCGCTGACACACAGTCCCCCATTACCCAAAGCCAAACCAGCCCCGCCAAACACGTAAGCATAGATAATTTCATAGACGGTCCCTCCACTCATTCAAGTCGTCTTCTACAGTTTCATTGTACATCACAGTAACACCTGATTCCTTGTCGTGTGGTGTAGATGCATTCTCTCCGTCCACCCAAACCATTATTTTGGTCGGATCGCAGAATTTTAACTCGCGATACGGGGGAATCTCTGGCACCGCTCCCCATTCCCAAGCCTCGTCATGGTCCATGAAACTGGGCATAGCTTGCTGTTGGAGAGCATCCAAGCCGCTCCAATAATAGGCATTCCAACCAAGCAGATATGATCCGTATCGAGCTGCTAGCCAGACGTCGGTGTACGTAATATCGAGATCCATGTCTATCACTGGCATCATGAGATCTTGTGTCCATGGGGCTATGTCGGTTACTCCTGCATATTCTGTCAGCCAACCGATATACGATCCGCACCCCACTCGACTGTCAGTACTTGTTCGCAAAGTGCTATCTAGACCATATCCTGAGAATGGGTGCGTCATCCGGTATTCATTCAGAAGTGCAGCCGTCTGAGGCAGGATTCGAAACTCTCTAACGGCCAGCATCTTCCGCGATGGCTGATTGGTTTCGTGAAGGTCTGATTCTGGAATTGGACTTCGATAGAGATCTTCGTATCTTGCTCCATCTTTATCCGGATCGTCCTCCTCCCCATCGCTCGCTCGAAACCACCATGCTTCTCCTTGTTGAAAAGCCGACATCGATTTCAGTGCTTGCCACGCACCGTTCAAACCCGTCTGCCCTGTCCAATAGTTAAGACTGGGGACAGACGGTGTACGAACCTCCAGACGCGCAAAGGCATGTCCCATTGAGGCAGCAGTTTGGTGGAATTCAGGAATACTTGCGTTGTCAAAACCTTTCATCCCCGTAAAATATGTCTGCATCATCGTTATTGGTGAACCATAGTCTGCACGGAAGATATCGCGCTCCACTATAGCCCCTGCTCCACCTTCACCATCTCGCACGCACACATACGGACGATAAACGCAGATCTTGTAAACGCAACGCACGACAGTATACGACACACGGTCAGAAACGAAGAGTGCAGGATTCGCGGTCGTTGGATAGAGGCGCGCCTCTATTTTGGCAGTACCCCAGCCCGGGGTAGTACCGATGCCCTCCACAAATAGGGTCACGGGGGTACCGCCTTGCATGACCTTCTGGTATGTGCACTGCCAACCTATTTATGAGACCAATTTTCATGAGAATAGGGTAACACTTTCCCATCCTGTTTGACGGTGATCAGGCCATTGCCCTGCAACCAGAATTGCACTGCTGCTCGCCATGCTGCTGAC
>Ga0247841_10000279_pt1 | contig 139240 bp, 123 predicted proteins | sample LaCruzMarch2015__2_FD_192410 | JGI IMG/M metagenome (GOLD analysis project Ga0247841, IMG submission 192410) | Freshwater microbial communities from meromictic Lake La Cruz, Castile-La Mancha, Spain - LaCruzMarch2015_18m | ecosystem: Environmental > Aquatic > Freshwater > Lake | place: Spain...
CTGCAAAGCCCTGGGTATGACACTGGTTGCAGGTCAAGCTCTTGTGCCCACCGTTGAGCGGGAAAGTGGTGGCCGTGCTGTGGTTGAACGAACTGGCTTTCCAGGTGGCTTCCGTGTGGCAAGTCTGGCACTCCGTGCTGAACCCTGCAGCCGAATGCACCGGGTTGGTGGTGGCATTGAAATCTTTCTGATGGCAGGAAACGCAAGCCGTCGAAGTCCCTACAAATCCTTGCGTGTGGCATTGGATGCAGTTCAGCCCCACGTGACCGCCCTTAAGCGGAAACGCAGTTGACGTGTTGTGATCGAAAGTCGCGCTTTTCCAATCCACCTCGTTGTGGCACATCTTGCAATCGGTGGGGAACTGTGCCGAAGCATGCGCCGGATTGGTGGTGGCATTGTAGTCCTTCAGGTGGCAAGAAACGCAAGTGGTGGAGGTCCCTGCAAAGCCCTGGGTATGACACTGGTTGCAGGTCAAGCTCTTGTGCCCACCGTTGAGCGGGAAAGTGGTGGCCGTGCTGTGGTTGAACGAACTGGCTTTCCAGGTGGCTTCCGTGTGGCAAGTCTGGCACTCCGTGCTGAACCCTGCAGCCGAATGCACCGGGTTGGTGGTGGCATTGAAATCTTTCTGATGGCAGGAAACGCAAGCCGTCGAAGTCCCTACAAATCCTTGCGTGTGGCATTGGATGCAGTTCAGCCCCACGTGACCGCCATTCAATGGAAAATTGGTGCCTGTATTGTGGTCGAAGGTGGCATTTTTCCAGTTCACACCATCGTGACACATCTTACATTCGGTGGGAAACTGAGCCGAAGTGTGCGACGGATTGGTCGTGGCGTTGTAATCCTTAAGGTGACAGGAAACACATTCCGTACTCATAGGCTCGAATTGAAGTCTCGAACCCAACTTGTGGCATTGGTTGCAATCCAATCCTGCATGCCCTCCATCAAGTTGGAAACGCGTTAACCGATGTATTTCTGTGATGTTGCTCACCACCCAGGAGGACGTATTGTGACAGCGTTCGCAATCCTGCCCCACGGTTTGTTGATGCACATCCTTGTGGCAAGAAACGCAATTCGTTTTGGCATCCGTAAATACCAGAGTCGGATGGCACGCTCTACAAGAGACATCCTTGTGTTGCCCTTCCAACCTAAAAGAAGTCGTATTGTGGTCGAATCCCTTATCCTTAAATTTCCAGTCCTCTGTTGTATGGCAAACATTACAATTCACCTTCAGAGATTCACCATGCGGTGATTGCCCTGATAAATGAACTGAAATCAGTAAAGCCAATATTATTGATGACACCTTGCGCATTCGATGCTGTTAAATTTATATTCAATAAAGGTACCCCTTGCAGAAGTCACCAATTTGTGACATTCTGCGCAGGCCACACCTAAATGGGCTCCTTCCAATTTGAACCGCGAGGAATCGTGGTTGAATTTGGAATCCTTCCAGTTTGTTGTCTGGTGGCATCGGGTGCAATCCGTTTTTTCATCCACTTCAAACTGACCCGCATGTTTGTCCTTATGACAAGAACCGCATTCGGTAGAAAGTCCTTCAAATTTCTGAACCTTCATACCTTGCTCGTCTTTTGCATAATGACACTCCCGACAAGCCAGCTCGGCATGTTTGTCCTCCAACTTGAAATTGGTTTGGTTGTGATCAAATGTGACTGTTCTCCAAGTGGTATCGTTGTGACAAGCTGTACAATTCGCCTCAGCATAAAACTTTTCCGAAATAAACCCTTGATGCTCGTTTTTGTGACAGTCCACACATTTATTGCCAATTTTTCGGAAATGCCAGCTGCCGTCTTTGTGATGGCACGAAATGCAAGGCGTGGCTTCGTGTGCCCCCGACAGTTTGAATTGGGAAACATTATGCCTTTCCATCGTGTAGGTAGAGGGTACAAAACCATCGTTGTTGTGGCAGTCCGAGCAGTCCGGCGATTTACCATTTACAGCAAATTCCCCCTGATGAATTTCGTCCTTGTGGCAGTCCGAGCACTTTCCATGCTTGATGGGCTTTGTCATATTACCGGACGTATGGCATATCTTGCATTCTAAAAGTCTGTGCTTGCCAAGCAATTTGAAGTCCGTTTTGTCGTGATCAAAGGCTCCGTTTAAATCCTTGATGGTGTGGAACGACGACTCTACATGGCATTTTTTACAATCTTGCCCGAATTTGTTTACGTGCACATCCTTGTGACAAGCATTGCAATTGGCAAATCGCAAACCCTTGAAACCTTGCTTGGTTTTACCATTCACAACTTCCACCTTGTGACATTCCTTGCAACCAAGCGTCCCATGCTTTCCGCGCAATGGGAATTTGGTCTTGCTGTGGTCGAACGCTTTCGGATTTTTGAAATTCTCAAAACTGTGGCATTCTGCACAGTTGGAAGACATCTTGCTTTGATGGTAATCGTCGTGACAGGTCAGACAAGATTTGTTCAAGCCCAAGTAAGTCGTTTTTTTCTTTTTCAGCTTGACGTCCGAAATATGTTCCGGTTTGTGGCAATCCTTGCATTCCTGATGCGCATGGGCACCCTTGAGCTCAAAACCCGACTTTCGGTGGTCAAAGGTCTTATTGTCAAAGTTGATCAGGCGAAATTTCCGGCCGTGGTGTTCGTTGTGACACGTATAACAATTCTTGCCCATTACTTCGGCTGAACTATGAAACCCTTTTCGAGCAGACAGATTGCTACGAATTTCCGGATGGCAGGCCAGACAATTTTCATTGGTTACCTTATTTCCTACCGAATGGCATTTGGTACAATTGCTGACACCTTCCAAATAGGCATGCCCATTACTCAGGTCTCCCGGTGAAATCTGGGCAGACACAGCAACGATGCATAGCAGAAATGCCAATAGGGTGGCAAGGTGTTTTATCATTTGGACTTCATAATCGTTTCGCCGCGTTTGGTGGAAAAATTGATCCCGACTTTTTTCAAAAAGTCGATGGGAAGCTCTCCTCCTGCAAATATATAGACTAAATCATTCTCAATTTCGAAAATTTCATCCGATTCGTTCATTTTATATCGAACCCGATTCGCATCGATGGAAATCAAATTGGAATTGAATAAAACCGGAAAAAGGCCGGATTTGATGGCTTCATTAATTTTTCGGGCGTTACCAACCTTGATGCGGTTGAATGATTCGCCACGGTAGGAGAGGATCACTTCATTATGCTCAGCCAGCAACAAGGCCGATTCAATGGCCGAATCGCCCCCTCCGACCACCACGATGCGCTTTCCTGAAATATCTTCGGGTTCCAGCAAACGATAGGCTACTTTTTCACTTTCTTCACCAGTAACGTTCAGTTTGCGAGGTGAACCTCTTCGACCAATGGAAAGAAGTACCGCTCTGGTTGTAAAAACTTCCTCGGATAGCGTTTTGACATGAAAAGCACCGTTTAGGGAGTCTATGGCAGAAACCTTGGTGTTTTCGCGAATCTGTATTTGTTTGTCAGACAGGACCTTGTGCCATAAATCCAACAATTCAGTCTTGGAAGTCTCTTTCATATTGACTCTGCCATACATGGGCAATTCCATGGGTGCCGTCATCACGATTTTGGAACGTGGAAAGGTGAAAACGGTACCACCCAGCGTGTCTTGCTCCAAGGTGAGTACATTCATTCCCAGCTTTTTAGCTTGCAAGGTGGCCGAAATGCCTGCTGGCCCTGCACCAACAACGATCAGGTCGTAGGTAGCTTCCGCTTCTTTGTTCAAGGTCTTGAAAATATTGTCCACCGCTTCCTTGCCTTGGGTCACTGCGTTGCGGATGAGCCCCATGCCGCCCAATTCGCCAGCAATAAAAACCCCCTTGACGTTGGTTTCAAAATTGGGATTCAAGTGCGGAAGGTCCACACCGCGCTTTTCGGTGCCGATTCGAAGGGAAATGGCTTCTACCGGACATGCCTTCAAGCAAGCTCCGTGCCCGATGCAATGGGTGGCATTGATGAGCACGGCTCTGCCACGTCGAATGCCAAGCACATCGGTTTCCGGACAAGCCATGGCACAAGCACCGCTTTTAAAGCAACGATCCGGGTCGATGTAGGGGTAAATGGAAACGGGTTCGTGCATGTTTTCCTCCTTGGCTTTTACCAACTTTTCATCCGAACGCTTTGATTCACGCCTTTGTTTGAGAACATAGGCCACCAGCACCAACACTACGATCAGAAAGATCCCACCATAAATACCCCATTCTATGAGTTGATCCATTGTTTTAGAATATCCATTTATAACCCAAATACAAAACTACGGAAACATGGATCACCATAATGAGCAGCATGATAAGCGCAAAAGGCAAATGTGCGTAATGCCAACGTGTAAAAAAACGCTTCATCTGTTCAAGCCGTTTCATCCGTTTTAGAAGTTGTTTTTCCTCCTTTAAATGCTGCCGGACCAACTGGTAATCTTTGCTTTTAAGATTTTTCGATTTTAAATGCCGCTTTAGTTTCAACAAGCTGAACGTACGGATTTCCCAAAAATCCAAATTGTAAGCTTCTTTCAAATCTGCATCCAGATTCTCTAATTTCTCTTTTATGTCTTGCAGACTCAACATCTGCCCTTCCAAACTGCGCGGTATTTGAATGTAAATGAAACGACCGATCAGTCCGCTGAACCATACGATCACCAAACTCCAGAAACCTACGGAAACAATTCCGCCAAACTTGAATGTGGTGTGAAAAACTACCAGCAAGGTTCCCAGTGTGCATAAAAAGATGTGAAATTCCAACCAATGCTTGAGTAAACCCCAGCCCCAGAATATACGCAGGTGTTTTCGGGCCATGTACGAAAACAAACCGATCAAGATCATCAGCGTTCCTGCTGTGCCGAAACCATGGCCCAAATAGCCGCTTGGTTTCAGCATTTCATACATGGGGTGAAAGAAACGTTCCTCGATGGGCAATCGGTAATACGATTGCCCTACGTAGATCAATACAGCAAGTGCCGCCAGCGTCACTACGAAGTAAAAAGTAATCAGAGCAATGTGCAGGTATCGGTTCATAGGGTTTTGTTTTCCTTTTTAAAGGCATTATAAGCCAATAATATCAGCACAAAAATAAGGGCGACCACCAAGTAAACGACCTTTGGTACGGCAGGCGGGGTGCCCTGAGCGTAGGAATGCATCCCCGACAGGTAATAATTCACACCGAAAAAGGTCATGATGATGGTGCTGAAACCCAACACGGACAAACTGCTCAGCACAAAAATGTTGTTGGCTGCCGGCACGTTGCGCAAATGCAAAATGGCAGTGTAGGTCACGATGCTTACCAGCGCCCAAGTTTCTTTAGGATCCCAGCCCCAGTAACGTCCCCAGGACTCGTTCGCCCAAACGGCACCGATAAAGCAACCGGCAGTCAGCAGTATGAGCCCGACCATCATGGCCAATTCAATGATGTAACTGATTTCGATGATGCTGTCACCCAGTCGTTCCGTCCGAAATTTTGATCGGGCCGTCATCAGGATCAGATTCAGGAATCCGAGCAGTGCTGCCATAGCCAGAAACCCGTAACTGGAAGTGATCACCGCCACATGCACGATGAGCCAGTAAGATTTTAGTACAGGAACCAATGGGGTGATTTCTGGATTCATCCAACTCATACCGGCCACAAACAAAATAATGCCGGACAAGACAGATGTAATAGCAAGGGTCACTGGTGAGCGGCGCGAAAAAAGCAAGCCGGACAATGCTGTGGCCCAACCTACAAAAATCATGGATTCATAACCGTTGCTCCAGGGCGCATGTTCCGAAATGTACCAGCGTAAGCCCAATCCAGCAGTGTAGACGGCAAACAGAAGCCAATAAACGTATTGCGACTTTTCCAAGAAATTGGCCAAGCGGTTTCCTGTGGCGAAAATATACATCAGGTGCAGTATCAACAGTACAAAACCCAGCATCGCGTAGATTTTGGCCAATTTTCCAAAAATCTGCACATCGTTGTAGAAACCTTCCAATCCAATTTTGGCTTCAGAAGGCAAATGCCCGCCACCGTTGGCTTGTTGGTAATTCCGTATGGAGGTGAGTGCTGTTGCAGCAGGTTGCCAATTTCCGGTTTTGGCCGATTCCAAAACGGTCGATAAATAGGGGTGGAGCAACTGCTCTTTTGCTGAAGTCGGCATGGACTGCATCTTGATGGCTGCTGCCATTTCAGCTGGCATGTTTTCAGCGGAAGGCATGCCAGAAGAACCCATACCAGCAGGCATGCTTCCTGAAGTAGGCATGCCACTTGAAGCGCCCATGCCCTGCTGATGTGGACAAGCGGCTGCAGCGGTAGGCGTTTCTAATTCTCCGGCTACCGTCGTCCATTTGGCATCCGGCTGACCAACTACCGGCAACAGTGCTGGTAGGACACCTGAATAGACTTCATACGATATATTGATGCGTTCATCCACATTGAGAACTTCCTTGTCGTACTTGTCGCGCATGGTCTGTTCCTTCTTATAAACCGCATTCACCTTCTCACTGAGTTTGTAAGCATTTCCATTCTCAAAATCAAACAGTTGATTGAATGATACATAGCCGTCCACCCCGCCCAATTCCTTCTCCAATTTGTCGTTGGAAACCTTGATGATGGGTTCGTTTTGCCAGTAGGAGGGATTCGACATCATGCCCAACAAAACTTCCACAGACGACGCATTTTTGTAGCTTGATTTTTTGGAAATCTTACGAAAAACATCGGATGCAAACGTACTGAACGGTTCGATTCGGCCTTGATTCACATCTTGAATAAGCAAACGTCCGACTTGTTTCAAATGGTCTTCCTTAGTCACCGTTTGAGCCTGAGTTGCAACCGACAGTAAGATGAAACCTGCCAAAAGGGTCGCTTTGCCTATCTTTCGAGCGTTTTGTCGTTTGGTTTGAATTTCTTTGCTCAGTTGAAGCAAGGTATGGAAGCGACTGTGCTTGTTGAAAAGTGTCCAAATCATGCCAAGAACCAGCAACAGGTAACCAGCATAGGTAATGAAAGTACCCCAGTAATCGTGGCTCACCGATAAGATGGTGCCTTGCTCATCCTGATCGTATGACGACTGGAAAAATCGGTATCCCCTGTAATTCAATATGTTATTCATGAAAATTCGAAATGGTTCTTGCGTTTTTCGTTCCGTATCCGTTACCGTTATTTCACTGGCATACGAAGACGGACTGTTGGAGCCCGGATAGCGTTCCAGCTGAAAATCCCGGAGCATGATGCTGAAGGGTAGCAATTGCGGCATCACTCCGTAGGAAAGTCTGACGTTTACATTTCCAAGCATGCATTGGGCAGCCTGTGTCAACGGATTTGAATCGCTGAACACATTGACACGTTTTACCTCATTCCCGTCACTCACCTTAAACACCACGGCATCCTTCCCCTCACGCACAATGCCCGAAGCATCGGCTCCTGCTACAGCTTGTGTCAAATTGACCTTGGCTTTGGGCAAATAGGTTTTGACGACCAATGCTAGGTGGTTGACCGTATACAACGTCTTAGCTTCCGCGAGAATGGGTTTCCCTGGCATGAATATTTTTTGTTCCTGCCTCATCATACCCATCTGAGTGATCGGCAAACTCGACGTAAAGCGAATACCGTTTGGTGTTTCCTGAAAAACGACATCGGCTGAATTGGGATCATCCGAAAAAGTCAGTGAAAGATCATTGAAAACGATGCGCTTGCCCTTGGTCAAGATGCCATCCAAGCGGTTGTTATCGGCATCCAACACAAAAAGCGACACCGCAGGCTCACCCTGTTCGTCGGGTACGATGGTTTCAAAGGCATTCGGAACAAACAACTCGTTCTCCACCGTGACGGACTTTCCTCCAATCTCGATTGTTTCGAAAATCTGAGCAGATTTTTTTTCACCGAGCAAGGCTTCCACACTTCGTTCCACCTTGACTCCACCGGCTTCTGCCAAAATGCGTAACGAAGTCTTGTCCGAACTGATTTCATTGCTGGACTGGCCCTCCCGGATGTGCATCATGCCTTCCGAACTGGTAAAACGCGTTACTGCTGCACCTGCCAGTATCAAAAGAAAAGCCAAGTGAAAAGCCAGAACGGACCACTTTTGCCGGCGCACAAGGTTGTATTTGAAAATGCTTCCGATGAGATTGATAACCAGCAAAACATACAGGACCTCCATCCAATGTGCATTGTATACCAGAGCTTTAGCTGCTTCGGTCCCTTGGCTATTTTCGGCAAAGGTGGCATAACCGATGCTGGCTCCAAAAAGCAACAGCAAAATAACCGTTACAAGCATGGAAAAATAACGATTTGCGATTTCTTTCAATGTATATTTCATATAGATGTTTTTTAGGGAACAAATAATTTCAAATGTTTAATCTTGCCGTCAAACGTAGCTGTGATCAAATAGATACCAGAGGCATTTACTGCAATGCGATTTCCGTAAGCTGTACCAACAAGCATGCCGTCGGTGGAATGAAGAAGCACTTTTCCACCCTTGTCCATGCCTTTTAAGACAATGATTCTGTCTTTGGAATAGGCCAGAATCTGAGAAGCCTTGGTTGTTTCCGTACTCATAACGGACGATGCTCTGGAGGTGATGGAACCATTGGTGGCTCGAACTTTATACTTATAGGTGGTTTGGTCATCGAGGTCACTCAACTCCAAAAACGTTTTTGTCAGGTAAAAATTCTTGTAACCTTCCAACCAAGTGGTGTCACCCGTGTTGCTGTCCACCGTGAATACATCCACGTAATAACCACTGGCATAGTTGGCTTTCTGCCAGTTTGCACGGAAGGAATAGTTGTCGAGGAGCGTTGCCGGAAGGACCACCGGAGTACCATCGGTCGTGGTAAGGGAAATGCTGTCAGACATCGGTGTAAATTGGGTATCATTATTGGTCGCCCGTATCTGATAATAATAGGTAGTCAGGTCGTTTGCCACATGGACGGTCAGGAAGGTATCGGCAACCAACTTGTTTTGATACCCGGTCAAGTACGTTTTTATGGATGGATTTACGGACAAATCTTGTGTAAAAACATCCACATAATATCCGGTAGCATTGACGACCGAATTCCAAACAGCAGAAAAGGAGAAAGGTCCGACTGCTTTGGCCGCTAAAATATGGGGAGTTTTGGTGAAACCGGAAAAGTCCATGAACTTGAAATGAATCACTCCATTTGTTTCCGAAATAGATGAAAGTGGTTTTCCAACAAAAGTACCGTTCCAAGTTTTCATGGAAGGAGCGGTGTTGTCTGAAAAATTATGAACAGACGTCCTTCCAGGAAACGGATCGGCCTCAATGCTGGCAATATAGGCGCTCGCATTTTTTCCAGTATACATCAATGGCTGGTTGTCTGCTTCTTCAATGTCACAACATTGATGTGCAGCCAACGCATTGACTACGTTCATCCTCCACATATCACTGATGGTCAAGGTCATATTTTTGCCCCAATAGTTGACTGGAAGTTGCTGGTCGGTCCGTAAATCCATGTGGTAAATGAGCATGCCGTGGTAAGGTAGGTAAGCGTCCCATATATTTTGGTTCCATTGTCTATTTTCCAGTAAAAAATACTCACCATTGTTGGTGGTTTTTATGAGGTAGCCATTGTTGGTCGATCCTAGATCAGTCACGCTGACATCCTGTGCGGAATTGAGTTCAACCGGCGTGGCCCACCCCAGTAAATACCTTTCCGGCAGGGTCATGCACGGAGGTGTGCAGGAGTTGTTGTTATACGATCCATACGCCATCAACGACCAAGAATTCAGGTCGAAAGAATCACCATTGTACTTTGCGTAATCCACATCGTACATATCCGGCAATCCTAAAATGTGGCTGTATTCGTGGGTGAAAGTACCCATCCCAGTCATCAACCCTGTTCGACCGCTTAGTTCGCCGCTACAAGCATAAGCGTTTATTTTTTTTCCGTCAAGGGTCAAGGTGTCCCTGGTTTCGACCAAAAACCAGGAATGCGGCCAGATGGTATTGTCACCACCTCCATCCGCTTCACCTTTACCAGCATAATAAACATAAACATTATCGACATAACCGTCCAAATCATAATCGAAATTGGAGAAATTCACAAGATTGTCCGCAAGTCTGCAGGCTTCATTCACCATTTTTCCCGGTCTTAAGTCATTGCCATCCGCATCATTTGCTCCATAATAAGCCATCGGGTTGGAAACAGTGACGGGTCCAACCACTACATAATCCGGAGAGAAAAGTCCTCCAGAGTTGTATCGGTAATAATCACGGACACTGCCTACATGATTGTTCTGATTAAAACCGGGTAAGTTAAGCATTTCATTGAAAGCGGAACCGGTGTTGTTTGGTTTGAAGACTGAATCCGCAAAATTGACAAGTATCACCAGCGATTTGGCTGTTCCGGTTCTGGGATAATCCGAAAGCAAACCCGGAGGAATTTCAGTGCTGCTTCGTAACGTAACAACACCTTTAGGTGCAATGCTCATCCTTTTCTGAAACGCACTGTTCAGAACCGTACCCGAAAACGTAACACCGGTTTTTACAGTGCTAAGAAAGGTCAAATCTGGTATGGAACGCTCTTCAACGTTTCGAGCAATCACTTCGCTGGTTAGGAGTCTACCCTCCGAATCTCTGGTTGCGTAGGTGTAGAAGCCTTCTTTGTTTTGCTTCAAGTCGTATCCGTCGGTAGTCTGTGCGAAATGCAAGAACTCATCCCCTTTGAGAAGAATGGTCAATTTAGTCCCGTCGGGTTGGCTCACAACGATCGGTTTGCGGTCGGCAGGCATGGAATAAGCTGTCAAAATTGAACCGAAAAAAAGCAAATAGATATATATAATGGTGTGAAATGTCTTTTTCATGAGGGCAAATTTAGCAAAGATTCCGTATCTTTGAGCAAAATTTTCAAGTCAACTTATGAATAATACCGCCCTTTTAACTAAAGCAGCCGACAATATCCGCATTCTGGCTGCATCCATGGTGGAAAAAGCAAAATCCGGACATCCGGGTGGTGCCATGGGAGGAGCCGATTTTATCAACCTCCTCTATTCCGAATGCTTAGTATACGACCCCAAGAACCCGAAATGGGAAGGCCGCGACCGCTTTTTCCTGGATCCAGGCCACATGTCCCCAATGCTTTACGCCCAACTGGCCTTGACCGGTAAGTTCAGCATGGACGAACTCAAACAATTTCGTCAGTGGGAAAGCCCTTGCCCTGGACATCCGGAAGTGGATGTGATGCGTGGTATTGAAAACACTTCCGGTCCGCTCGGTCAAGGTCATGTATACGCCGTTGGTGCTGCCATTGCCGCCAAATTCCTGAAAACCAAATTCGGTGATCGGATGAACCAAACCATTTACGCCTACATTTCAGACGGTGGCGTACAAGAAGAAATTTCACAAGGTGCAGGTCGTTTGGCCGGTCACCTTGGTTTGGACAACCTGATCATGTTCTACGACTCCAACGACATTCAACTTTCCACTGAAACCAGCTCTGTAACCAGCGAAGATACCGCTGCCAAGTACAAAGCATGGGGTTGGGAAGTTTTGGAAGCCGAAGGCAGCAACGTGGAGCAACTTCGTGACGCTTTGAAAAAAGCACAAACCGTTCAAGGTAAACCGACCCTCATCATCGGTAAGACCATCATGGGCAAAGGTGCTTTGGCCGCCGACGGTAGCAGCTTCGAAAAGAAATGTGCCACCCACGGCATGCCACTCAGCGAATGTGGTGCCAGCTTTGAAAAATCCATCGCCAACCTGGGCGGAAATCCGACTGAACCCTTCGCTATATTCCCTGAAGTGGCCGAACTTTATGCCAAACGTGCTGCTGAACTCGAATCGATCATAGCCGAACGTTATGCCGCCAAAGCCGAATGGGCTGCCAAAAACCCAGAAGCCGCTGCCAAAATGGAAGCATGGTTTACCGGTGCAGCACCCAAACTCGACTGGGCATCCATCGAACAGAAAGCAGGACAGGCCACTCGCGCCGCTTCCGCCACCGTTCTGGGTTTCCTGGCCAAGAATGTGGAAAACATGATCGTTGCTTCCGCCGACTTGTCAAACTCCGACAAAACCGACGGTTTCCTCAAAAATACCAAAGCCATGACCAAGGACGACTTCAGCGGAGCATTCCTTCAGGCTGGCGTTGCCGAACTCACCATGGCCTGCGTCTGCATCGGTATGGGCCTCCACGGAGGTGTTATTGCCGCCTGCGGAACCTTCTTCGTTTTCTCCGACTATATGAAACCTGCCATCCGAATGGCCGCACTGATGGGCGTTCCCGTGAAGTTCATCTGGACACACGATGCCTTCCGCGTCGGTGAAGACGGACCTACCCACGAACCGGTTGAACAGGAAGCTCAGATTCGTCTGATGGAAAAATTAAAAAATCATCATGGTCAGAACTCCATGCTAGTGCTTCGCCCCGCCGATGTTCAGGAAACCACGGTTGCCTACCAATTGGCCATCGAGAACACCACCACTCCGACCGGTTTCATCCTGAGCCGTCAGAACATCGTCGACCTGCCCGGTACCAGCTTTGACCAGGCCTCCAAAGCGGCTCAAGGCGCTTACGTGGTCGAATGCGACGGCAACCCTGACATCGTATTGCTGGCTTCCGGTTCCGAAGTGGCCACTCTGGTGGAAGGCGCTGCATTGCTTCGCAAAGACGGCATCAAGGTCCGCATCGTTTCCGTTCCTTCCGAAGGATTGTTCCGCAGCCAGTCTGCTGAATACCAGGCCTCCGTATTGCCAGCAGGCGTTAAACGTTTCGGCATGACGGCTGGCTTGCCCGTGAATCTTTTGGGTTTGGTTGGTGAAAACGGTAGCATCTGGGGGCTCGAATCCTTTGGTTTTTCAGCTCCTTACAAAGTGCTGGACGAGAAGCTTGGATTTACCGGTGTGAATGTGTACAATAAAGTTAAAGTGTTGCTGAAATAAGATTATCGTATTTGGAATGCCGGGTATATGTTTAATATATCCGGCATTCTTTTTTATATCGCGAATATTTTTTTACTTTTGACCAACCAACTAATTCAATTTTAAGAACCTATGAACTCGGACGACAACCCGGTGGCGATATGCAGTGATCACGCCGGTTATGAACTAAAAGAATTTATCCTCGACTGGCTGACCGCCAAAAAAATCGAATTCACGAATTTCGGTACCTATTCCCCCGACAGTTGCGATTACACAGATTTTGCTCACCCCCTTGCAGAAGCTATTGAAGAAGGCGAATCATCCCTCGGCATTGCCATTTGCGGCTCCGGTCAAGGTGTCTGCATGACTGTTAACAAACACCAAGACATTCGTGGCGCACTTTGTTGGACACCGGTTATGGCCAAATTGTCCCGACAGCATAATAATGCCAACGTGCTTTGTCTTCCAGCACGATTTGTCTCCAAGGAAGAAGCCATAGCCATTATAGACGTTTTCTTTAATACCCCATTTGAAGGCGGACGGCACCAAACTCGGATTGACAAAATGCCGGTTTAAAAATAAAAGTTATGTAGGGCTGCTTCAGATTTGAAGCAGCTTTTTTTTAATATTCCCGTTGCCCGAAAATACGGCTTCCAATTCGAACCATGGTGCTTCCGCATTCGATGGCAAGCAAGTAGTCTTCGGACATGCCCATGGAAAGCTCTTTGAAAGCTGGAGAATTCCGTTTCGATTTGACCTGGTCAAACAATGTTTTTAGCTTTAAAAATTCGGCACGGATTTGTGTCTGATTCTCCGTCAGACTGGCCATGCCCATCAAACCACGAATTTCCACGAAGGGAAGCGTATCCAAAACCTTGGATGAAACCAATTCCAGACATTCTTCGGGCGATAACCCGAATTTTGTTTCTTCCTGAGCTACAAAGATTTGCAACAAGCACGGAACCACACGATCCACTTTTTCACCCTCTTTGTTGATCTCTTTTAGTAACTTGAGGCTGTCCACACCGTGAATGAGTGAAACAAACGGAACAAGCTGTTTGATTTTATTGGTTTGCAGATGCCCGATGAAATGCCATTCAATGTCCTGAGGCAGAAGCGGTTTCTTCTCGCAAAGTTCCTGAACCCGGCTTTCTCCAAAAATGCGTTGACCGGCTTTGTAAGCCTCTTGAATGGCTTCAACAGGATGAAACTTGGACACGGCCACCAACCGGGTAGAAGCGGGAAGCTCCTGATGAAACAGTATGATTTCGCTGGTGATGGACATGATCGTCTGTAGCTATTAACGGTTTAAACCACTTTGTGTAAATACCCCGCTTTATGGGGTGGAATAGGGACCTCGGGCTGGCCTTTTATTCTTCGTCCTTATCTTTTCCGACTCCGTACGGTACCACATCCAGAATCGGCGTATCCGCAATCATTGCAATTTCGTAATCGCTCATGGTGCCTTTCATGCCTTCTTCCAGTTTGCTGAGCGCATCCTTGATGTCTTCAGCCTGAATGAGCATGGTGCTGGGGATTTTCTTTTCGGTTCCCTTTTCCTGATCCAATACGACAAACAGAACTTTGGCCTTGTACCAACGGTCGCCGGTTGGCGATTCGAAGATTTCATAGACACGGGTACGTTTGATGTTGGCAACGGTGAACTCACCGGTCATGTAAGGGCGAACCACCTGGATGATGCGGGCTTCCGCTTCCGTAAAGCTCAGTGCGTCCACCAGATAGGTGTCTGTCACCTTTTTTTGCTTACCGTCGTCGGTGCCTATTTTATCGTACTGTATTTTGCATTCGAACCAATTGTGCATGGTGACCATCCTGTTTAAGTATTTGATTGTGAGATATATATGCTGTTATAAAGTTCGTTGGGTATACGAGTTGGTTTAAGAAAAACAATCTGGTAAACAAGTACACAAAGGTACTAAAATGAACACAAGGATTGTTCAAAAAAAGCAGCCGAAATAACGTTTTTCACAGTAAAATCAATGTTACTTGCGTTTCCGTGGCGCAGAATTTTTAGAATTGTTTCGGCTTGGTGCACCTCCAAATTCTGGCTTGCGGGCACTTGAAGATTTCTTCGAGGGTCCGCCTGCTGATTTTTTAGACCCCTCAAAAGTGGAATTCCTGGTTTTTTGTGCCGAATGCTGAACCGTACGCAAATCTTTGTTGGCATTCACCGGCTTTTTGACTGCCGCCTTTTTCGGATTTTTCAGGTGCTGTGAAGTGGAGTCTTCAATCATGGCATAAATGCTTTCCATTTCTTTTCCAGTCAATTCCCTCCAATCACCCAGCGGCAGCCCTTTCAAATCAATGTTCATGATGCGCACCCGTTCCAGCTTAATCACTTCATAACCAAAATGTTCACACATTCGGCGGATCTGGCGGTTCAGCCCTTGAATCAGAATCACCCGGAAACGGTTGGGCGCTTCTTGCACGATCTTGCATTTACGGGTATTGACACCCAGCATCGGGACGCCACCGCTCATGCCTTTGATGACTTCGTCGGTCAACGGTTTGTTTACTGTTACGACGTATTCTTTCTCATGGTTGTTGCCTGCACGCAGAATTTTATTGACCAGGTCACCGTTGTTGGTCAGAAAGATAAGTCCCTGAGAATCTTTGTCTAAGCGACCAATCGGAAAGATGCGTTTGCCGTAGTTGACGTAATCGACAATGTTGTTTCGCACGTCCTCTTCGGTGGTCGAAGTCACACCGACCGGTTTGTTGAGGGCAATGAAAATGTCGTGCACCGCCTCGCGGGGTTCAATATCTTGGCCGCTTACCCGGACACGGTCACCCGTTTTGACTTGGTCGCCAACGGTAGCCCTGCGGCCATTGATGAACACATGACCGTCGGCAATGTACTTGTCGGCTTCTCTACGCGAGCATAAGCCACTTTCACTGATGTATTTATTGAGGCGTATCGGGGCGGCTTTCTGCATGATAAAAACTTTAAAAAATACAAATGAGTCCGTTTGCCCTCAAGTCGGAAATCGGTTTTGAATGCCAGAACAGGTCAAAATCCTCAAACTGCTGCTTATAGTCTTCTTTTAGTTGAGAAAAGCGGTAAGGAACGGTTTCCAACACACTTATTTTTTTAAGAATATCCAGCAACCATAAACCTTTCAAAGGATCCAACCGAATATGAACGATCTGAGTTCTTTCATGAAAAGTCAATTGAACCAGATCTTTGGCCTTCCCTTTTTTCGTCACCGACAACTGTTTCACGATGGGCTCTTCCCCCAGCCAATAGATGTACGTGGTAGGCTTAATCTCCATAAAATCAGGTTTATCCAGGCATTGCTGAATAAAGGTTTTGGCAACGATGGTCCCCGGTATTTTAAAGTCAAACCAAGCCTGCAAAGGCAGTTCAAAACCAATGCCATTCATGAAATTGAGCAGTGATTTTTTCAGACCGAAACCGAAGAGGTCGTGGTCTATCCCCGTTTTATCGGTGAAGGGCACATCGTTTTTGGCAAAAGTCGGTGTCAAGACCTCCGGAACGATGCCGAATTTGGCAGGGTAAAGTGCGATCGGACTATGAGTTGTCAAGGCAAAATGATGCCAGAACCCAGACTGAATGACATTGTTTTCAAACAATTGCCGCACCATTTCCAGACTGTCCACGGTTTCCTGCACTGTTTGAGTAGGAAAGGCATGCATTAAATACGCATGCACCAACATTCCTTCCTGCGTGAAGTTGTTGGCTACGACAGCGACCTGTTCCACGTTCGTCCCCTTATTGATCAACTTCAGCAAGCGGTCCGAAGCCACTTCCAAACCGCCTGAAACAGCGATGCAGCCTGATTCTTTAAGCAATCGGCACAAATCCCGCGTAAACCGTTTTTCAAAACGAATGTTGGTCCACCAGGACACAACCAGTTTTCTGCGGATGATTTCCAAGGCAAGGGAAGCCATCAGCGTTGGCGGAGCCGCTTCGTCTACAAAATGAAAGCCACGTTCACCGGTTTGGGCGATGATTTGTTCCATTCGATCCACCAGCAAGGAAGTGTCAATGGGTTCATAGCGCTTGATGTAGTCCAGCGAGCCGTCGCAAAACGTGCATTTGCCCCAATAACAGCCGTGAGCCATGGTCAGTTTGTTCCAACGACCGTCGCTCCAAAGGCTGTGCATGGGGTTGGTCACTTCCATCACAGAAATGTATTGATCCAGCAGGAGATCCGAATAGTCGGGTGTACCCAACTCGTGTTGCTTATAATCGGTTTTAAGCGTGAAGTTGTTGTAAAACACCCTTCCGTCCTGCAGCAGGAATGTACGCTTGAGAAGTCCGTGATTCTTATTGTCCACACTTGGATTCAAAGCGTTGGAAACTAGAATTTCCAGTGGCAGTTCGCCATCGTCCAACGTGATGAAATCAACGAATTCAAACACCCGAACGTCTGTAAGGCCACGAAGTTCGGTGTTCGGAAAGCCTCCACCCATCACAATTTGTATGAAAGGAAACTGCTTCTTAATGTATTGCGCCACTCGAAAGGCACTGTACAGGTTGCCCGGAAAAGGCACCGAAATGCCCACCATTTTTGGCTGAATGCTTTTTAGCCGTGCGTCCAGGATTTCCAAAGCAATCGTATCTAAGTGTGTGCAAGGCTCTTGCAATATTTCATACAAAGCATCAAAGCTGTTGGCACTCATTCCAAGCCTGTCCGCATATCGGCTGAACCCGAAATCGGCATCAATGCATTCGATGATGAAATCCGATAAATCTTCTAGATAAAGCGTTGCCAAATGTTTGGCCTTGTCTTGGATGCCCATCCCACCAAAGCTCCAATCCAAATCGACCAGCGTATCAAACCGCGACGCTTGTGGAAGAAAATCGCCGTTGCAAATTCGGTTGGCCATTGTCGCATTGTTCCCTTGAAGAAAGGAAATGACGCTGTCTATGGTTTGGCAATAGCTTTTTCTGAGTGCATAAATTCGCTCCGCATTGGCTGAAATAATGGACTTCCTACGAAAAGCGAGTTCGAAAAGTTCCCGAAGCCCCATCGAGGAAAAAACCCTGGCAATGACTTCAATACCCAAATCCATCTGAAAGCTGCTGATGTTTTTGGTGTTCAGAAAACCTTTCAAATAAATGGTGGCAGGGTAGGGCGTATTCAACTGCGTGAAAGGCGGAGTAAGCAGGAGGAGGTCTTTCATACTCGAACAAAGGAACGGCTTTCCAACGAAATAAGCAAGCAATCAAACTGCAAATGCCATAGCTTGCGGATGGCTTTTGCTTAGAGGTCAGGAATCCCTCACCTTTAAAAACAGACCTAAAGTATGCGAAATGTAAGAAGAATACGGACTAATCTTTAGGAAGATCGGCTTCCCCGAAAAAATCAGATTTGTCGGTAGCGTATTTGCCGGCCTTGAGGTTCACCCGAACAGCAACCAAAGCATCGATGGTGTAGTCGATGTCCTCCTTGGTGTGTTTCACCGTGGGCAGGAAACGCAACAGCAATTCATCCTTGCTGGCAAACGGATAGACCAGGATGGGGCAGAAGATGTTGTAATTCTCACGCAGATCGATCACCAGGTTCAGCGCCTCATAAATGGAACAAGGCAAGTAAATGGGTATAATACAGGCATTTGAGTTTCCTGTGTTAAAGTCGTTCTTTCTCAATCGTTTGCGGAAATAGTCGGCTTTTTTGTGCAGGTCTTTGATCAGTTTGGGGTGGTTTTGAAGAAAATCCAACCGCTTGATCACCGCATCCACATAGATGGCAGGAAGTGCCTTGGAATGGATTTGCGAGCGAGTATGGTAGCGAAGGTAATTAATGATGACTTCTGGGCCGGCTACAAAACCGCCAATGGCTGCAAAAGCTTTTGAAAAGGAACCCATGTAAATGTCGATATCCTTGTTGACGCCGAAATGTTCACCCGTGCCTGCACCGGAATCCCCTTCAATGCCAAAGCCATCCGCATCGTTCACCAGCAATCGGAAATCAAATTTCTTCTTAAGCTTGACAATCTTATCGAGTTTGGCATATTCACCGCCTGTTCCAAAGACCCCGTGAGTCACCACCAAAACACCGCCTAGGGTTTCATTGGCTGAAGCCTGCGCTTTGACCAACTGCTTTTCCAGATTGTCCATGTCGTTGTGCTGGTACACGAAATGCTTGCCCATGTGGAGGCGAATGCCGTCCACCAGCGAAGCGTGCACCTCCGCATCGTAAACAATCACGTCGTTTCTGCTGCATAAGGTATCGACCACCGACAAAAAGCCCTGATAGCCGAAATTGAGCACGAATGCATCCTGTTTTCCGGTGAATTCAGCCAGAAGCGACTCCAGTTTCTCATGAAGACTGGTGTGCCCCGACATCATCCGGTTGCCGACGGGGTAGGACAGACCGTATTTTTGAACGGAATCCTCATCGGAATGTCGGATTTCATCATTACTGGCAAAACCAAGGTAATCGCTGATGTTCCAGTTGAGCACTTCACGCCCACGAAATTTCATGCGGGGACCGAGAGGGCCATCCAGCTTCGGATAGGTAAAGTAACCATGCATTTGCCGTGCCAGTTTGGAAACAGGTTCTTCGGAAGTACGGATGCGTTCAAAAAGGTCCACGGAATTGTTTTTAAAAGGAATACAAAAATACAATAATTTTTGGACCGTGTTCCACTTTAAGGTTTATTAAGGATTCAAAATCTTATCTTTGCAGGTACTAAATTGACAGTAAAAGCCTTATGATCAAATTATCAAAACTATCCAAAAAACACCGGTTTTTATTAATCACCTATTTCCAATTCCTGGTTTTGGGAATTCTAATTTTAGCGTTTCACAGCAATCTTGAAATCGGCTTGTTCATTAATAAATTGAATAATCCGGTGATGGATTACTTTTTCAAGTATTGGACGTTGTTCGGAAGCTTTACGTTAATCGGCCCCATCATCTTGATTCTTTGCTTTCAGAAATACCGGTATGCACTTATTGCGGCTGTTTCCTCCTTGATGGGCTTTTTCTTGGTTCAATTTGCGAAACGTTTGATTTGGTACGATGCACCCAGACCCAAAGTTTTTTTTGAAAACATGCCAGACATCCATTATGTTGCCGGTGTGCATCTTCACAGTGCCCACAGTTTCCCATCCGGACACACCACTGGCGCTTTTGCCTTGTTCATGGCCCTGGCGCTCATCACCAAGCGCCCGATTTATCAGATGCTTTTCCTAATCGCCGCCATTTTGGTGGGGTATTCCAGAATGTATCTTTCCCAGCATTTTCTGGTGGACGTCGTTGTGGGTTCTGCCATTGGAACTTTTTCGGCAGCGTTCAGTTATTATTGGTTCATCAACAGCCCGAAAAAAGGCCTTGACAAGTCACTCAGGACTTTGTTCAATAGATCGAGCGAATCTCAAGTGTAGAGCTCCTACTGAGAATCGTCCAAATTTTTCAAATGAACCTGTTTAGGAAATCGAAGACTCCTCGTTAGCTTGGATTTTCAATCGCCTTGATCACCGATTGGATGTAATCCAGTACCTCCTCCTTGCCCCTCATTTTCTCGGCAGAAGTCTGAAAAATGGGTGGCAGTTCTTCCCAGGTTTCCAACATTTTTTCCTTGAATTTCCGAACATTGCTGCCCACTTGGGCCTGCGAAATCTTGTCTGTTTTGGTAAAGATGACAGCGAAAGGGACTTCACTTTCTCCCAGGAATTCCAAAAAATCCAGATCGATTTCCTGCGGTTCGTGCCTCGAATCGAGCAACACGAACAGGCAAGCCAGCTGTTCCCGCTTGGTCACATAATCGGTGATCATCTTGTGCACGGTTTCCCGCATGGCTTTGCTGATCTTGGCATACCCATACCCCGGCAAATCAACGATGTACCAAGCTTCATTGATCAGAAAGTGATTGATCAACAGTGTCTTACCCGGCTTGGAAGAAGTTTTGGCCAAATCCTTCACACTGGTCAGCATGTTGATAAGCGAGGATTTGCCCACGTTGGACCTGCCTATAAAGGCGTATTCCTGCAAACCGTCCTCGGGACAGGCGGTGCGTTTGGCGTTGCTGATGACAAAAGTGGCGGAATGTATGTGCATGAATTATGATCGTTGGGAAGTGAACCAAAGTCCAGTAAAGGTAAGCAGACCATTCAACATAAGCAATTCGTAGCTGAAATGATAACCGAAAGCCGCTGCAGCAAAGGCTTGCAGGGCATAACAGAGCAGGGGAGAGGCAATGGCGATAAGTGGAATCCAACGATCGGTCGCTTTCCGTTTGGTAAAGAGCCCGAATGCAAACAACCCCAACAGCGGCCCGTAGGTATATGAAGCAATGGTGTAGATGGCATCGATCAGCGTCAAGCTGTTGATCGCTCTGAACAACAGGATGATGCCCACAAAAAGCACCGCCACCGTGGCATGAACGATCCGGCGCGTGCGCACGTTTTTTTCTTGCCCAAGAATGTCGATGCAGAAAGAAGTGGTGACGGCTGTCATCGACGAATCCGCTCCGGAAAACGTGGCTGAAACCACCCCGATAAGCAGGAGTAAAACACCAATGCCGCCTGCGAAATGTCCTGAGATCAGCATTGGCAAAACCGAATCCGGAGAACTCGGCAAAGCAATGCCCTTTTGTGCGGCAAAGGTGTACATCAGCGAGCCGATGACCAACAACATCACATTGATGGGCATAAACATGAAGCCGTACCAATAGACATTCCGCTGCGCCTTGTCCAAATCGTGTATGGTCCGATTCTTCTGTATCATTTCTTGATCCAATCCTGTCATAACCAATGCGATAAAGATGCCGCTGAAGAATTGTTTGAAGAAGAACTGCTTGCTGGTCCAGTCAGAGAATTCAAAAACTTTGGAATAATCGCTGCTGACTACCGTATTCCAGATGCCCTGCGCATCCAAATTCAGACCTTGACTGAACTGTAAGAGCATCAGCACCATGGCGCCCACCATGAAAATTGTCTGAACCAAATCCGTCCAAATAATGGTTTTCGTACCGCTTCGAAACGTGTAAAGCCAAATCATGGCAATCACTACAACAGCGGTAACCATAAAAGGGACTCCCCAGTTTTTCAGGATGAATTCGTTCAGCACCAGCACCGCCACATAAATGCGCGCCGAAGCACCGATCGATTTGGACAGTAAAAAAAACCAAGCACCGGTCTTGTAGGCACTGTTGCCGAACCGTTCCTTCAAATAGACATAAATACTGGGCGATTTCAGTTTGTAATAGACTGGTAGTAAAACTTTTGCAAGGATAATATAGCCAAAAAAGAAACCGGCCACGGTCTGCAGATACAGAAAACCATTGCCGGCCACCATCCCAGGCACCGAGATGATACTCACGCCCGAAATGGAGGACCCAATCATCCCGATGGACACCACATACCAAGGCGCACGGCGGTTTCCGGTAAAGAACGCATCGTTCCCGGATTGCTTGCCAACCCAGGCCGAAATCAACATCAGCAGCCCAAAATAGCCCAGCAGAATGAGTAAAATTTCCACGTTTCCCATCGTGCCGCAAAGGTAACATTAATTCTCCGAACGTTTGACAAAGCGAGTTTTTGGCTCTATATTTGCACGTAGAAAACGTTTCTGAAGAATGATCCCAAACTATCCGTCCGCCCTGCTCGAAGAAGCCGTTCACGAGTTTTCCCGTTTGCCTGGCATCGGCAAGAAAACGGCATTGCGGCTGGTTCTGCACTTGCTCCGCCAACCCGAAGAGCAGGCCAGTGCATTCGGAAACGCTGTGATCCGCCTTCGGAAGGAAGTGAAGCATTGCATCCATTGCCACAACATTTCCGACGCGGATGTCTGCCCGGTCTGTTCCGATTTCCGCCGCGATCATTTGCTCATTTGCGTTGTTGAAAACGTGCGTGAAGTCATGGCCGTGGAAGGTACCGCTCAGTATCAAGGTGTGTATCATGTACTTGGCGGTCTTATTTCGCCCATGGACGGTGTGGGCCCATCCGATTTGGAAATTGAAAGCCTGGTGGAACGGGTTCGGACTGAAAAACCCGAGGAAGTGCTTCTTGCCCTTTCAGCCACCATGGAAGGCGATACCACCGCCTTCTACCTGTATCGAAAACTGGCCGGCCTCGATGTGAAAATAACCACCATCGCCCGTGGCATCGCTGTTGGAGACGAACTGGAATACGCGGATGAAATCACCTTGGGCCGCTCCATCGTGAACCGCATTGAATTTAAAAGCTAAAAATTTACCCTATGGAACTCCACGAAAAACAGATACAAACCATTGTCAAATCCCTCAAAACCGAATGTTGGATTTGGTTTGTCACTTTGGCCGTTTTGGCAGTCATGAGCATTTATTTTGCTCCGATCATGAAGAAACTGGAGCCTTCGCTAACCATCATGTTGCAATCCATTTTACTGCTGCTCATGCTCTTAGGTCTGCCAAGCATCTTTATGTGGTTTCGGAATAAAATGGTTTCATTAAGCAAAGAAATGGATGTTCCCAAACGACTGAACCGGTACGAAACCTATTCCCGCATTCGCCAGGCCTTGTTCTTCATTTTTGGCCTGCTCGTTCTATTCATGCATGTCTTTACGGTCATGAAAGGTGCTCCCATGCTGTTCATGGTTGTTATCCTGCTCTCCATGTTTATACTGCCTTCCAGAGGCCGTCTTGTCATGGAAGCCGGTTTGGCAAAACCGGAGGAAGAGGAAGTGAAGAACGAAGATGATTTGGGCTCTGAATAAATTTTATAGGTATCCTTTTCGATTCCGTGAAATATTTAATTAGCAGAATGTCAATAGACTAATAAATATTAAATTATCTTGTAAGTTTTTAAATTATCGAATTTATCGGCAAACTACAGGCGATCATTAGTTACCCTTTGTATTTATAAAACCTCTCAAAAATGGAAAGATTGCTTTCAACAGAACGGATTCGACTTCGGGCGCTCGAACCGGAAGACCTGGACAGCCTCTATCGCTGGGAAAACGACGACCGGTTGTGGGCATTTGGCAGTACGTTAACACCATTTTCCAGATTCGTGCTCCGCCAATACATTGAAAACTCAGGTCAAGATTTGTTCGATGCCAAGCAACTACGCCTCGTAATCGTGGAGATCGCGACGGAAACGCCCATCGGAACCATCGACCTGTACGACTTCGATCCTTTCCACCTACGTGCAGGCATCGGCATCCTCATTGATGCGGAACACCAAAAACAAGGATTTGCTGGCGAAGCATTGGAACTACTGAAAGGGTATGCCTTCAACTTTTTGAAAATGAATCAGTTGTATGCCCATATTCCTTCCATGAACCTCATTAGTCAGCATTTGTTCCGTCGCTGTGGTTTCACGGAATCCGGTTTGCTCCGGAAATGGAACAAGGCTTCAGAGGGGATGGAGGATGTTTTTGTCTATCAGTGCTTTGGTTGTTAGCGTTTTACAGCCAAAACCGTTTTTAAAACCCAGCGCAAACAACGAGGATATTGGTCTTTGTAATGCTTATCGTAGTATTGCAACATGGTGTCGTAGAACCACTTGCGGGTATCATTTTTGACTTTCTCGTCCTTGTTGGCTAGCCCTGACTTGTATTTATGGTGTACAATGGTGACACCAGGATGGAAAACCACTCGATATCCGGCTTCTCGAAACCGTTTGCACCAATCGATGTCTTCGGCATACATGAAAAATTGTTCATCCAGCAAACCCACTTTATAAAGAGCTTCATTCCTCAAAAGTAGCGCAGCGCCGGTGCAAGCGTCAATATCGTGAATCGTATCCATCGATTTGTACGTTTGGTGGTACTTCCCGAACCAACGGCTTCTCGGAAAAAGTTTTTCCAAACCAAAAAAATACGTGAAAGCAGCCCAAGGAGTCGGTTCTCCCCGATGACATGCCGGGTCCGGTTTTCCAGTGTCAAGCAACAGCAGGGGAGTGATAATGCCTGCAGAAGGCGTCTCATCCATGAATTTTACTAAAATGTCCAGATTGGAAAGCGTAGGCAAGAATTCCGTATCACTGTTGAGCAACATCAGATACTTGGCTGAATTATTCTTGATAGCCAGATTGTTACCATAAGAAAATCCGCCGTTTCGGTCCGAGCAAATCAATCGTACACCGTTCTGTTTTTGGATGAAAGCCACCGAATCATCCGTGCTGGCATTGTCCACCACCACCACTTCTGCCTGTAGGGTCGTTTGGTTCAGCCAATTCGACTGAAGCGAGGGCAGAAGTTTTTCCAGCCAAGCTTTGCCGTTGAAGTTCAGGATGATGATGCTCAGATCCATAGTCACGCCCCCTCCGAATCAAAGTCAAATTCAAAATCAAATCCGTCATCGTCGTTTTCGGCATACTCATCAATATCCCTTCTGTCCTTTTTGGTGGGACGTCCGGTGCCTCGTGCACGGCCTGTAAAGCCATTTAATTTGCTGATTTCCAGCAATTCCAATTGGTCCGATGTCGTTACGTTCTGCAAGACATCCGGCACCAATTTGGCTCCGACTCGGTTTCCAGTAGTCATCAATACTTTGAAAGACCAAACGATCGGTGCTTTTCGAACCTGCACCACATCGCCGACTTTAACCATGCGCGATGCCTTCATCGTCATGCCATTCATGCTGATACGGCCTTTTTTACAGGCTTCCGTAGCGATGGTCCTGGTCTTGAACACCCGAGCGGCCCACAGCCATTTGTCGATCCGAACTTCCACGGCCATCAGTATTTAGTATAATTGTTTGTTAATTCTAATCAGTCGTTTTTCGTGACTCGGCATAGTCGAAGCAAGCTTCGCCTCTGCACTCGCTACTCAAAACGCTCATTGCGCAATGCATATGACTCAAATCAAAACTCTTGACATTTTTACCATTCATCAGCGCTTGTTGTAATCGTTCATCGTTCGGTGCAATCCGCTCAAACAAAAGCTCTTGACAATTTCTCCAGCCAATGTCATCCGTTCCGGCAGCGTATCCAACTGCTCCGGCGACCAGCCACTCAGCACATAATCAATCTGATAGCCTTTCGGAAAATCGTTTCCAATGCCAAACCGCAACCGAGCGTACTTTTTGGTTCCCAGTGTTTCCTGAATGTGATTCAGTCCATTATGACCCGCATCACCACCGTCTCCCCGCAAACGCAAGCTGCCAAAAGGCAGCGCCAAATCGTCCGAAATGATCAGTACATTCTCCAGCGGAATCTTTTTTGCCTGCATCCAATACCGCACCGCATTTCCGCTCAAATTCATATACGTCGAAGGCTTGAGCAAGATCATCACATGGTTTTTGACCTTCACCTCGGCAATCGCACCGTACCGCTCTGTCGTGAACTTCACTCCAGCATCCATTGCCAGATCATCCACCACATCGAACCCGATGTTATGCCTCGTATGCGCATATTCCTCGCCAATATTCCCCAACCCCACAATCAAAAAATTCATCTTGCATCAAATTATTACACAAATCTAATTAAAAAAGGGATTAAAACTCTTTTGAATCCCAATCCCTCTCATTTTCTAACATAGTTATTTAAAAAAGTGGCTGGATTTTTTTTGATTTCCACCCACCCTAATTTCCTACAAGGTAATATACAAAAAAAGGGACTGAATTTCTTTCGAATTCAATCCCCCTCATTTCTTGCAAGGTAAAATTTAAAAAATAGTTTTAAATTTTACTTGGTTTTGGCGGCTGCTGCTGCTAGACCGCGTGCAACACGCGTCAACTTGACCGCACAAACCACCGATTGCTTATTCGTTACGATTTCCAACTTGTCAAAATTCAATGAGCCCACCTGCATGGTTTTGCCCAAGCCCAAATTGGTCACATCAATGTTCAATGCTTCTGGAATATCGGTGTAAACCGCTTTAATTTTCAGTTTGCGAAGTTCTTGGCTCAGTTTGCCACCTTCCTTCACACCTTCGGCCAAACCGTTCAAACGAACAGGTACATTCATCAGGATGGGCTTGGTTTCGGAAACTTCGTAGAAATCCAAGTGAAGGGTGGTGTCCTTAACTGGATGGAATTGAGCATCTTTTAGAATGCTCTTATAGGTCTTTGCGCCGAGGGTCAGCTCAACGAGGAAAATTTCGGGTGTGAAAATCAGACCACGTAGGTCGTTGTCCAAAACAGAGAAGTGAACCACTTCGCTACCTCCGTAAAGCACGCAGGGTACATTTCCTTCTTTACGAACAATTTTTGCAGCTTTTTTGCCGAATTCAGGCCTCGGCGTTCCAGATAGTTGATACGTTTTCATACAGTTTGTTTTTGTGTTACTCAAAAATTTTTAGAATATTGCTTCCAAATTTTTCCCATCACACGGATGTGTCAAAAGCGGCGCAAAGGTAGAAAAAACCTACCAAACAGCCAAACAAATCCTCCATGTTTATTCGAAATCTCCCAAATTGAGTTTAATGGCGGGTTCATGATCGGTAAAATCACTCAGGTCGCTTTCGGCCAAGGTATTGGAAAGGTGGGCAGTCGAGTCAAGTTCCGGGCTGTCATTGTCCTGCATGAAGCGAATCACATCGATGAGCGCTTCCGTAAATTTCGACAAATCTTCCCGATACAGGAAAATTTTATGCTTTTCGTAAGAAACATCCGGATTTTCGGGGTCTCCAGACACCTTTTTTTTGCTTTCAGTCAGTGAAAGGTACAAATCATCATTCCGGCTACGTTTCACATCGAGGTAGTAAATGCGCTTGCCTGCCTTGACCGTACGGCTGTAGGCAATTTCTTTCTCACGATGTTCTGAATCCTCTTTTCTGAAATTTTCCATAAACGTTTTCGAATGGAGCGTGAATCGTATTACATTTCAAAGTTCAGCATTTTATTCCAAACAATCAACGCTCTTTAAGGTTTTTTATCGTACTTTTGCGTCCTAATCAGTAGTTCCTTCAAGTATGATTAACCGCGCACTCATCCGCATCAAGGTGGTTCAAATGGTTTACGCTTATTATCAAAGCGATTCCAAAGACCTGGCCAAGGCTGAAAAAGAATTCTTTCACAGCATCGAAAAGGCCGCAGACCTGTATCACTATCTGCTGCAGCTGATTCTTGCCGAAACCGATTACGCCTATCAACGGCTCGACGCTGCCCGTAACAAATACATTCCGACAGCTGAAGAAAAAAATCCGAACACTCGTTTCGTTGACAATGCTTTTGCTGCACAGTTGGCTAAAAACATCGAACTGAAGAAGTATTTGAAAACATCTAAAATGTCTTGGGTCAACAACGACCTTTTCGTAAAGAATATCTACGACAGCATTCTATCCAGCGATTTCTATTTGGATTACATGAACGCTGCTGAAAACAACTACGAGGCCGATCAGGAACTTTGGCGAAAAATATTCAAATCCATTCTGCAAAGAAGTGAAGAGCTCACGGAAGTCCTTGAAGAACAGAATGTCTACTGGAACGACGATTTGGACATCATCCTCACGTTCGTGATGAAGACCATCAAACGCTTCAAACCCGAAAACGGAGCCAACCAGGAATTGCTGCCCATGTTCAAAGATGAAGAAGATCGCAAATTTGCCTCCGATCTCTTTTGCGCCTCCATCCGCAACCGCGAAAAATACCGCACGCTCATTGACGAAGCGGTCAAGAACTGGGATATCGAACGCTTGGCCATGATGGATCTGCTCATACTTCAGGTTGCTTTGGCTGAGATCCTGGAAATCGACGGTGTACCGGTCAATGTCAGCCTGAATGAATACATCGACATTGCCAAAGCGTACAGCACCCAGAAAAGCGGCCTTTTCGTAAACGGAACGCTGGATCATATTGTGACTGAACTTCGCAAGGAAAATAAATTGTTCAAATCCTGACCCTTTCTTTTTCCGAAAAAAATGTATATTTGCATAGTATCCTTTAAAAAACAAACAACATGACTTTAGCTACTATTTTATTGCAAGCTGCCGCAGCTGCTGGCGGACAAGGTTCCATGATGAGCATGCTGCTCCCGATGCTTTTGATTTTCGTAGTGTTTTATTTCTTTATGATTCGTCCACAAAACAAGAAGCAGAAAGAGATTCAAAAAGCCCGCGCCGCCCTCAAAACGGGTGATAAAGTGGTCACTTCAGGTGGAATCTATGGGAAGATCAAAGATGTGAAGGACGATTCCTTCATTCTTGAAATCTCTGAAAACGTGCGTATCCGCGTGGAAAAATCCGCCGTATTCGCTGCCGCAGCTGATGCTGTTGCCGAAGAAAAGAAATAAAAACCCAGCATTGTGGAAGACTCTCAACGTAAACCGGGGTTTCTACAACCAGTGAACAAAAAAATCCGGACGCTCTACAAACATCCGTTTAGCCGAGAGTTCCGGATTTTTTTGATTTTCCTCGCCATTTCCTGCTTTTTTTGGTTGCTTCAGAGCCTTCAGGAAGTACGGGAAGTAGAAATGCGTGTGCCAGTCATCTACAGTGAACTGCCCCCCCGCATTTCCATTACCAACGAATTGCCTTCGTATATTTTTGTGACGGTCCGCGACAAAGGAACCAACCTGTATTACTATTACCGTCACCGCAAAGGGCTCACCATCCGGCTCAACGTACTGGATTACTATCACAAAGAAGACATCGGCAAGATTCCGGCATCGGCACTCGAATCGCTTTTGAGGGAAAAATTGATGAGCTCCACCCAACTCATACGGATATCACCCGATTTCATTCCTGTATTTTTTGCTCCAAAAAAGGCCAAAAGCATTCCCATTCACTTGGTTTCGAATTTTAATTTCGCTGCCCAGCACTTGTTATCGGACACCCCTTTTATACATCCCACCACCGTCGAAGTCTTCGCGCCAGCCAGTATTCTGCATGCAATCAAGCAGATAGACACCGAAGAGCTCAGTTTGGAAGACCTTAAAGACACCACCTTGGTCAACATCGGCCTCAAGCCCATCAAAGGCGCCCGCTATTCCATCAATTCGGTTGAAGTGAAGCTGTGCGTCGAAGAATTCACGGAACGTACCTTCTCCATACCTGTGGTAGGGGTCAACTTCCCTGCTGGCCGTTCCTTATTGTCTTTCCCACCTTCGGTCAACGTCCGCTTTTTTCTGGGGCTTTCTGTTTACAATAAAATCAAAGCATCCGATTTTCAGGTGGTTGTAGATTACAAAGACCTGTTCGCGTCCAAAGACAATGTCTGCAAGGTGCGCTTGGTCAAACGCCCTGAGGTGGTGCAAAACATACGTATTCAGCCGGAATCGGTGGAATGCCTTTCTGAAAAAAATCCATGAAGATTGTCGGATTAACGGGTGGCATCGGAAGTGGAAAATCGACCGTAGCCGAATTGTTGCAGGTGTACGGCATTCCGGTCTACGATTCCGACAGCCGCTCCAAAATGCTTTGCGAAACGGATCCGTCGCTTGTTGTCAGCCTAAAAATACTTTTTGGCAACGAGGTTTATCTTGGGGATGGTCGCCTGAACCGACCCTTTATGGCTAACGCCATCTTTAACGACAAAGCCTTGCTACAGGCTTCCAACAACCTCATTCATCCCGTTGTTGCCAAGGATTTCGCCAGCTGGGTCGAAAAGCAAGATGCTCCATTTGTGGTTCAGGAAACCGCCATCCTTTTTGAAGCTGGTCTGGAAAAGCGTTACGATTTCATCATTTGTGTCACTGCCCCGGAGGAACTTAGGCTTCAGCGAACCTGCGCCCGAACAGGATTGAAACCAGAAGACGTGCTTGTCCGGATGCGAAATCAGCTTTCGGAACATGAACGCAATCGTCGTTCTGATTTCATCCTGACCAACGATGAACTAACACCTTTGATTCCACAATTGGAAGCACTGATGAAGAATTTGGCCTGAAAAGCCACTCAATAAAGAAAAAACAGCTATTTTCGTATCTTAAAAACAACGTTCCAATATTCAAAAACTGCTCGCTTATGTTGAAAAAAATCGTCGCCATTTCCGGTAAACCTGGTTTATACAAAGTCCTTTCACAAGGAAAAAACATGCTCATCGTCGAAAGCTTGGCGGACGGCAAGCGCATTCCTGCCCATTCCTCCGAAAAAGTGGTTTCCCTTGGTGATATCTCCATGTTTACCGAAGCTGAAGACAAGCCGTTGCACGAAATTCTGGAAGCAATGAAAGCCAAGGAAAATGGAGGCAAAGCCGGCATCGACCCGAAATCTGACAACAACGCACTGCGTACGTATTTCGCACAAATCGTACCCGATTACGATCGCGAACGGGTTTATCCAACCGACATCCGCAAGTTGGTGCAGTGGTACAACACATTGATGGAGACCGGCAATACCGATTTTACTCCCGAAGAAGCGACGGACGAAGCCGTTGCCGAAGTATAAACATCTTCTATGGCTGTAGAGCACGAAATCATATTGGTCAACATCACCGGCGAAGACCGTCCAGGTGTGACCACTGCCATGACCGAGGTTTTAGGTCGTTATGGCGCTGAAATCCTAGATATTGGCCAGGCAGACATTCACCACAGCCTTTCGCTGGGCATCCTGTTTCGGATGCACAATCGCCTCCATTCAGGCGATGCCATCAAGGACCTGCTTTTTAAAGCTTCCGAAATGGATGTTCGCATCAAGTTCACACCCGTTTCGGATGAACGCTACATCAACTGGGTGAATCGCCAGGGGCAAGGACGTTTTATCGTCACTCTGCTTGGTAAAGTGCTTACCGCCAAACAAGTGAGCCGCGTCACCAGAGTATTGGCCGACGAAAAACTGAACATCGACTTCATCAAACGACTCACCGGTCGAACACCTTTGTTGAAGGAAGATGACAGCCTGCGTTCTTGCATCGAACTTTCCGTTCGCGGCGCCATGAGCAACCGAAACGCCATCCAGAAACAACTGGTGCAGCTTTCGGCCGAACTGGATGTGGACATTTCTTTCCAGGAAGACAACATGTTTCGCCGCAATCGCAGGTTGATTTGCTTCGATATGGATTCCACACTCATCAAGACCGAAGTCATTGACGAACTCGCTGAAAGGGCGGGAGTGGGGCAGCAGGTGCGGGCCATCACCGAATCGGCCATGCGCGGCGAAATTGAATTCCAGGAAAGCTTTACCCAACGTGTTTCGCTGCTGAAAGGGCTTGATGCATCGGTCTTGCAAGAAATTGCTGAAAATCTCCCCATCATGGAGGGTGCAGACAAACTGATGTCCATTCTCAAACAGTGCGGTTTCAAGATTGCCATCCTATCCGGGGGCTTCAGCTTCTTCGGCGAAGTGCTCAAAAAACGCTTCAGAGCCGATTACGTGTATGCCAACGAACTTGAAATCGTGGACGGCAAGCTTACCGGTCATTATCTGGGCGATGTGGTGGATGGAAAACGCAAGGCGGAGCTTCTTCGCTTGATTGCCCAAGTGGAACACATTGATCTGCAGCAAACCATTGCCGTGGGTGACGGGGCCAACGATCTGCCCATGATCAACCTGGCCGGATTGGGCATTGCCTTTCATGCCAAGCCTAAAGTAAAAGAAAGCGCCGGACAGTCCATTTCCACCATTGGTTTGGACGGGATCCTCTATTTTCTCGGTTTCCGCGATATTCACATTGAACAACGTTTCTAACCATTTAAAAGCTTTTCTTATGAATGCGAACGAAGAAGAATTTCTCCCTTACGACGACGATGAAGCCATCAAATTCATCCGAAACCAGATTCCTCAGGAACTGAAAGTAAAATTCAGCGACGACGACCTGAATTACCTCATCGATCTCATCTACGAATTCTACGAAGAAAAAGGGTTCCTTAACGATGACGACACCGAAGTGGATATTGATTTGGACGAATTGACTGCCTACGTGGTCAAACAAGCCAAAAAAGACAAAGTGGGCATCTATACCGAAGATGAAATTTCCTTTGTCGTGGATGCGGAAATCGCCTACTGTGACTCACTGGGGGTTTTTGAATAAGCGTTCACTATTTAATGGCTTTCAGTTGAAACAGATCATCCTTTCTGTTTGATACGGATGGGTATGAATGTAACCAATTGCTAATTTCAGGTAATGTGGCAGAAAATAGTTGCTAAAAAAGCTGTTGCTAAAGGCAAAAGCTTAAAGTTAAAAGGTCAGGCAAAATGCCTGACCTTTTAACTAGTTGTAAATCCGTTCTTTTAAGCGTTTTTTGCTTTTAGCGCCGCATAGATTTCTTGTTCGATCTGGTCCGCCAATTCTGGGTTTTGTTTCATCACGTCCTTGGCTGCTTCACGTCCTTGTCCAATCTTGGTTTCACCGTAGCTGTACCAGGAACCGCTTTTCTTGATGATGCCCAGGTCGGAACCCATATCGATGATTTCGCCCGATTTGGAAATGCCTTCGCCGTACATGATGTCGAATTCGGCTTTGCGGAAGGGAGGAGCCACTTTGTTCTTGACCACTTTGACACGAGTCTGATTGCCGGTGGATTCTTCACCGTCCTTGATTTGTCCGATGCGACGGATGTCCAAACGGACGGAAGCATAGAACTTGAGGGCATTCCCACCGGTAGTCGTTTCAGGGTTGCCGAACATCACACCGATTTTTTCACGCAACTGGTTGATAAAGATGCAGGTGGTGTTGGTCTTGCTGATGGCAGCCGTCAGTTTGCGCAGGGCTTGCGACATCAAACGAGCCTGGAGACCCATCTTGGAGTCGCCCATGTCGCCTTCGAGTTCAGCCTTGGGTGTCAAGGCGGCGACGGAGTCGATCACAATGATATCGATGGCAGAAGAGCGGATAAGTGATTCGGCGATTTCCAAAGCTTGTTCACCATTGTCTGGTTGTGAAATCCAAAGGTTGCCTACATCCACACCCAGTTTCTCGGCATAGAAGCGGTCAAAAGCATGCTCTGCATCAATAAAAGCAGCGATGCCACCGGCTTTTTGGGCTTCGGCAATGGCATGGATGGCCAAGGTTGTTTTACCAGACGATTCCGGTCCGTAAATTTCAATGACACGGCCGCGGGGGAAACCGCCCACACCGAGTGCTACGTTCAATGCGATGGAGCCGCTGGAGATGACGGCGATGTCTTCGATGGCTTCGTCACCGAGTTTCATGATGGAACCCTTGCCGTAGCTTTTCTCAATTTTTTCCATGGCCGCTTGCAAGGCTTTCAGCTTTTCATTGGCTGGTCCCTTTACTTCTGCCGATTCTTCTTTTTTTGCCATTTTTTATGGTGTTTAGTTGGTTTTATGTTCTGAATTCAAAGATAAATGAAATTCTGAAACCCCCACATTTTATTTGTGTTAAATATTATTAAATAAACAAATATATATTAATATAATATTAAAGCTCTAAGTCTATACCAAAGTATTCCTGCCACGGTAAACCATTTTCCGCCAACGCTTTTAAGAACGGATCCGGATTGAATTCCTCCACATTCCAAACACCCGGTTTTTTCCAAAGGCCCTGCAAAAACATCATGGCGCCACACATCGCCGGTACGCCGGTGGTATAGCTCACGCCCTGTGCGCCAGTTTCCTTGTAGGCCGCTTCGTGGCTGCAATTGTTATACACCGCATAGGTCAGTTCCTTGCCGTCCTTGATGCCTCGGATGCGACAACCGATGGAAGTTTGGCCGGTGTAGTTTTCGCCCAGTTCGCCCGGATCGGGCAACACCGCTTTCAAGAATTGGATGGGCACGATTTCCATACCATTGTAAATAATGGGGTCGATGCGGGCCATGCCGATATTCTGAATCACCCGCAAATGCGTGAGGTATTCCTGCCCGAACGTCATCCAGAAGCGGGCGCGTTTTAAAGTAGGGAAATTCTTGACCAGCGATTCCAATTCTTCGTGGAAGATCACGTACGATTCCTTTGGCCCTACCGATGGGTAGGTGAGTGCCTGATGGATTTCGTGCGGTTCGGTGATAACCCATGCACCATTTTCCCAGTACTTGCCTTTTTGCGTCACTTCGCGGATGTTGATTTCCGGATTAAAGTTGGTGGCGAACGCTTTGCCATGGTCGCCTGCGTTGCAGTCCACGATGTCGAGGTACTGGATTTCGTCGAAATGGTGCTTGGCGGCATAGGCGGTCCAAACACCAGTCACGCCCGGGTCGAAGCCACAACCGAGTATGGCGGTGAGCCCAGCGTCTTCAAAACGCTTTTTGTACGCCCATTGCCAAGAATATTCGAAATGCGCTTCGTCCTTGGGCTCGTAATTGGCGGTGTCCAAGTAGTTCACACCACAGGCCAGACAGGCGTCCATGATGGTCAGGTCTTGATAGGGCAGGGCCACATTGATGACCAGTTCCGGTTTTTCCAACGTCAAGAGCGCTATAAGTTGCTGAACATCGTCCGCATCCACCTGTGCGGTACGAATCTTACCACCACCCACTGCAGCGGCAATCGCATCGCATTTGGATTTGGTCCTGCTGGCCAACACGATGTCCGTGAACACTTCCGGATGCTGGGCCAATTTGTGGGCCACCACGGTCCCGACGCCACCAGCGCCGATTTGGAGTACTTTTCCCATTTTAAGTCATTTTTTTATTTGAAACACAAAGGTAGGAAATTGGCAAAATTAATCCCTATCTTTGCAGAGAATTTTAGGGGTGTCCCAACGCATTGGGGCTGAGATAATACCCTTTGAACCGGATGTAGATAATCCTACCGTCGGGAAAAAGACCGCACAACGCGTGCACCTTCTCAAGTACCCCTTTTTATTGTTTCAAATTAAAAATGAAAACATGAAAAGGTTTTTTTTATGCCTGATGGCGGCTTCTGCCATCTGTTCCTACACGATCGCTACGGCTGAAACCTATGCCAAAGACAGTCTGCGTAATTTACAACTCGAAGACGTGTACATCATCGGCAACCATGCCGGCAAGCAGACTCCGGTGGCCCAGACCAACCTGGAGGGCAAGCAAATCCAGGCCCTGACGCTGGCCAACAACATTCCCTACGTGCTTTGGATGACGCCATCCTTGGTGGCAACCAGTGAGAACGGAACGCCTTCCGGCAACACCTACCTGCGCATCCGCGGAACGGATGCCAGCCGCATCAACGTGACGCTGAACGGCATTCCGCTTAACAACCCCGAATCCCAGGATGTGTTCTGGGTGGACATACCCGACATTTCGTCCGGCTTGCAGACCATTCAGGTGCAACGTGGGGTAGGGACTTCGGTGAACGGCGCCGGAGCCTTCGGTGCCAGCATCAACATGACCACTCGCGTGCCTGGCATGAAGCCGTCCGTCGAGTCGGCAACCACGGTGGGCAGTTACGGCACCTTTCAGGAAAACATCGCTGTCGGAACGGGTGTCATCGGAAACGGCTACAGTTTCGACCTGCGCTATTCCAAACTAAATTCCGACGGTTATATCCGCAACGGCTGGTGTGACCATGAATCGTTGTTCGCCTCCTTCGCCAAACGCTTCAGCAAAGGCGCTTTGCGTTTCAATTACATCTATGGGAAAGAGCAGACCGGCATCACTTGGGAGGGCATTTCACAGGAGAAATTCGATAGTGAACCCACCTACAACCCAGCTGGGTTGAAACCCGACGGCAGTTATTACGACAACCAAAGCGACAACTATTGGCAGCACCATTTCCAGCTTTTTTATACGCAGGAATTGGCTTCTGAACTTTTGCTAAGCGCTGGCCTGAATTACACCGACGGCCACGGCTATTACGAAGAATACAAAATTGGCAAATCCTTTTCCGGGATGGGCCTGATCGATCAGACCGTTGGAGGCGTTACCTACGAGACTTCCGACCTGATTCGTCGCAAGAACATGACGAACGGCTTCTACACCGGCAACCTGAACCTGCAATACAAGAAAAACGGCCTGAATCTGCAGGGCGGAACCATGTACACCTTTTATAAGGGTGATCATTATGCCACGCTGCTTTGGATGGAACATTATCCGACCCTGCCAGACAACTACGAATGGGTTCGAAATCGTTCCAAAAAGACAGACGCCAACCTATTCGCCAAGTCTGAATACGACTTTGGAAACGGGATTCATGCCTACTTGGACCTGCAATACCGTTATGTGGATTATATTTTGAGTGGCTTGGACGACGACGATCGGGCGGATATGTCCCAACACCGCACCTGGAATTTTTTCAACCCCAAAGCGGGTGTCTTTTACGACCTAAGCCAAGAGCAAAAGATTTTTGCCTCCGTGGCTGTGGCAAACCGCGAGCCAACCCGAGCAGACATCAAGGATTCCCGAAAGTACGGCAGCACAGCCGACATCAAGGCCGAACGCCTCACCGACTTTGAGTTCGGCTATACCTTTGACAACAAGGTTTGGATGGCTTCGGTCAATGCGTATTTCATGGATTACAAAAACCAACTGGTTCCGACCGGAAAACTGAACGAAGTAGGTTATGTCCTGATGAGCAATGTGGCCAAGAGTTACCGCACTGGGATTGAGCTTCAAGGCGGTTTCCGACCCTGCAAATGCCTGCAAGTGGATGCCAATGCCTCGTTTAGCCGCAACCGCATGGTCGATTATACCGCTTGGTACGAAACCTATGACAACAGCTCCGACTGGAATTCAGTTGCTCAGAGGAGTCAGCATTTTGAGGATGTCAAGCTCCCGAACTCACCCGAAGTGGTAGCGGCCTTAAGCATGAATTATATGCCTGTGGAGAAAGTTAGGCTCAACTTTACCACCAAATACGTTGACCAACAGTATTATACCAATACGCAGAACGAGGACCTGAAACTGCCTGCTTACAGCCAAACGAATTTGTCGGCCAACTATGATTTCAGCCTTTTCAAGCGTGCTGATGTCACGATCGGCCTGTTTGTCAACAACGTGTTCAGCAGCAAGTATGCCTGCAATGCCTGGGGTTACGAAGCGCATTTTGAAAACGGAGATCCGACCTTTACCGAAAAAGGCTTGTATGTGGTGGCACCGAGGAATTATTTGGCTAAATTTACGGTCAAATTTTAAAAGATAATGGAAAGGAATATCATTATCTTACATTACTAGTATTTTATTATGCAAGCACTGATCCTGGCCGACGGAGTTTTTCCGACCATCCGAAAACGTCAAGACCTCTTACGGAATGCTCAGAACATTGTCTGTTGTGACGGCGCCACCGCCAAGTTGCTCGATTTCGGCCGTGAGCCCATCGCCATTGTCGGCGACATGGACAGCATTTCACCCGAGCTGAAAACCCAATTTGCCGCGAAGATCCATCAGGTTTCCGAACAAGAAACCAACGATCTCACCAAAGCGGTGGAATTCTGCATCGCCAATGGTTTTGATGAAATTGCCATCCTCGGAGCTACTGGCTTGCGCGAGGACCATACGCTAGGAAATATTGCGCTGTTGGCCGATTATGCACCCCGCCTTAAATCCGTTTGCCTGCTCACCGATTACGGCCGCATCGATGCCTTCCGATCCGGCATGCATGCCGATGATTACGATGAACCCGGGCTGGATACCAAAGCGCCCGAAGTTTGCACCACCCGTGATGGCGCCTTCACAGTAGCTCGCTTCCAAAGCTTTACAGGTCAGCAGGTTTCCATCTTCGCATTGACTCCAGCCGCCCAAATTTCCTCCCTCGGACTTAAATACCCGCTCGAGAACCGCCATCTGACCTCCTGGTGGCAGGGCACGCTCAATGAATCGACCGGCGAGCAGTTTTCACTATCCATCGACCAAGGAATCGTGCTGGTTTACCGATTGGATGCCTAAATAGGTCCATTCAAGCACCTCGCCGCCAACAGTGGGGAATGCGCGTTCGGAATTCCCTGCAAACATTTTGCAAGTCACGAATCTATTCTTATTTTTACGGCGTTTCATTCCCTTATGAACCTTGAATGCCGGCATTAAACTCCAACCGCTTAAAAAAAACAGAAATTCTGGTTTACAGCGTTATCTGGCTCACCGTTTACCTCGTCCCGTTTTTCCACGACCGGGTTTTCGGCTCCGTCGTATGGGCAAAATTGTGGGCCGATTGGGCGATTGTGACCGGATTCATGCTGATGTTTCTTCTGAACGTCTATGTCTTGGTTCCCTACTTTTTTTTCAAAAAGCGCTACTGGATATTTGCCGTATTGACCCTCTTGTTTACCGCTTCAACCGTTTATTTGGCCCTCGATTTGAGTTCAGCCATAAACCCGCCCAAAGCGACAGAAATGCCGCCCATGGAAATCGGACCCGACATGCCACCCATGGAACTGGGGCATGGAATGTCCCCAACCATCGGCTTCAAAGCAACATCCGAGCAAGTCAGCAAATCGACCCTTTGGACGTTTCTGGAATACTTTCTATTTTCCATCCTGATCATTGCAGGAAGCACCTCCTACAAGCTGTTCCTACGATGGATCAATGAAGAACGAAAAAATGAGTCGCTCGAAAACGAACGGCTAAAAAGTGAACTGGCCTTGCTTCGATTGCAAGTGAGCCCTCATTTCCTGATGAATACGCTGAACAACATTTATGCCCTCATTGCTGTGGATCAGGATAGGGCAGGGGATGCCGTCATTCGCCTTTCCACCCTGATGCGGTATTTGTTATACGATACCCGAGCTGGAAAAACCACCTTGCCCAAGGAACTCGAATTCATCGAAAGTTATTTTATGCTCATGAAACTCCGCTATCCGAAAAATGTGGACCTTCAGCTCGAAATGCCTGAAATCATTCCGGATATTCCCATTCCGGCCATGCTTTTCATCTCTTTTCTGGAGAATGCGTTCAAGCATGGAGTCAGTTATGAACACCAATCCTACGTCCATTTTAAAATGTCTACCGAAGAAGGCAGGTTGAATTGTTTGATTCAAAACAGCGTGCATCCCGGTAGAATGCGTTCCAACGACCGATACTCAGGAATTGGATTGACCAATGTCCAACAAAGTCTGAACTTGTTGTATCCCAACCAATACGTTTTGGATATTCAGAAAGAAGAAACCGCTTTTAACGTCTCCTTATCCATACCCCTATGAAAATCAAATGCATTGCAATCGATGATGAGCCGTTGGCACTCGAACAGATTGGCAGCTACATCCGCAAAACGCCCTTTCTGGAATTGGTCGGTCAGTTTGAAAGTGCGTTTCAGGCGTTGGACTTTCTTACTTCCAACCAGGTCGATTTGATGTTCCTGGACATCAACATGCCCGATTTCAATGGATTGGATTTTGCCAAGTCGCTCACCAACAAACCAAAAATCATATTGACCACCGCCTATAGTGAATATGCACTGGAAGGATTCCGCATCGACGCACTCGATTACCTGCTCAAACCGATACCCTATACCGTTTTTCTCAAGTCGGTGAACAAAGCCAAGGAATGGTTCCAAATAAATTCAGCGATTTCTGTTCAAGCCACAGAGGCTGAGCTTTTTGTTAAATCCGAAGGAAAAGTCGTCAAAATCAGAGTCGCAGATATCCTCTTTGTGGAAAGCGCCAACGAATACATCAAAATCAACCTTGACAACAAGGAAATCATCACCACCTTAAAGCGCCTCAAAGATTTTGAAGAAGAATTACCCGCAGAACAGTTCATGCGCATCCACCGCTCCTTTATTGTCCATACCAAGAAAATCAAGGCGATTGAGCGATTCCGAGTCATCATGAACAGCAATTTCCCCATTCCAGTTGGGGAACTATACAGAGAGCAATTTCAGGCATTTGTTGATAAATCGTTTCGAAATTAAGTTCGAGATTCCGTTGCACGGCTTTCTGCTGAAAAAATCAGGGTTTTTACTGAATGAGAGGTCGCTTCTAGATTTTGTTTGAGTAGTTTTGACTAGCTTAACCAAGTTTTGGGATGAATAAATACTTCCTCCTCTTGTTCTATTTGTCAGTCATCTGTTTCTCCTTGGAGGCTCAGACCACTCGGGTCATCGCACTAACCAAGGCTGGAACTTTAAGCAGCCAAGTCACCGATGCTGAAGCCTCCACCTTATTGACCCTGACACTCAACGGCACCATCGACGCAAGGGATATCGCCTGCATCCGCGATCGGCTTAGGGCACTTACCACGCTGGATTTGACCGGTTCCACCATCAGTGCCTATTCGGGTACCGACGGAACCGATACCGGAACACAAACCAGCTATCCGGCCAACGAACTGCCCAGGTATGCCTTCTACAATCCTTTCAAGAAGACCTACATGTCCACCATAATCAGTTTGAAGCTCCCTTCCAACTTGGTTTCCATCGGCTACCTCGCCTGTTATTTCTGTTGGAACCTCTCTGGACAGATCTCCATACCTACCACCGTTAAAAACATTACGGATTATGCCTTTTACGGCTGTTACCAACTCACGGCATTCTCCGTTTCCTCCACCAATACTCGCTATTCAACAGTCAACGGTGTTTTGTTCAACAAACTTCAAGACACGTTGTTGATGTATCCCAATGCCAAGGTGGCCACCTATAGCATACCTGCAACAGTCAAGCATGTCTATAAGTCTGCTTTTGAGAACGCTTGGGCCATGACGGGTCTTACCATCCCTTCCTCCGTTTTGTCCGTCGGAACATACAGCTTTTGCAACTGTTCCGGCATAACAGGAAATCTGACTTTGCCTGAATCGATGCAGTATTTGGAAGATGGCGCTTTCAGCAGTTGCTACAACCTGACTGGAATCATCTCCATTCCGTCCACCATGAAAGACCTTGGCAACTACTGCTTTTTCGAATGCAATTACGTTCAATCCTTTAATGTAAGCAGTACCAACGCCAATTATTCCTCCAACAACGGTGCGTTGTACAGCAAGAAGCAAGATACACTATTTATTTGCCCAGCCAAAAAATTAGGGACATTCACCATCCCTTCCACCGTTCGTCTCATCGGCAGCCATGCCTTTTACAAATGCAATGCACTGACGGGCAATCTCCAAATACCCAAATTGGTGGACTACATCGGCTACTACAATTTTTACGGCTGTGACAACCTTTCCTCGTATTCTGTTGAATCTGGAAACACCTTTTTCACGTCGAACAACGAAACACTTTACAGTTTAAACATGGACAGACTGATTGCCAGTCCAGCCCTGAAAAGCGGTTCGTTCACCATACCAGAAACGGTTAAATCCATCGATCCAAATGCCTTCAACAATTGTGCACTGCTCACTGGCACCATGCACATACCCGCTGAGGTGAGTTCCATCGGACAATATGCGTTTTATGGTTGCAAGTCTCTGACTGGTTTTACATCAGCAGCTACGAATGCCAATTATACCGCTCAGGACGGTTTGTTGTACAGTAAACCAATGGACACCTTGCTCATCTGCCCCTTAAGCAAAACCGGTTTATTGACTCTTCCATACGGTGTTCAAAGTCTTGGGCACTCTGCGCTGGAAGGTTGCGTCAGTTTGACCTCCGTTATGCTGCCCCAAACGTTGACCGAAATCGGCAATTACGCCTTCCAATATTGTACTTCCCTACAATCCATCGAAATACCGTCCTCCGTGCAAAAACTAGGAGCGGCTGTTTTCTACAATTGCACCGCACTCTCTGAATTGGTCGTTGGAATAACCGATCCTCCGTTGATTGATTACTATTTTCTGGAAGGCATTGACAAGACATCCTGTCAACTGGTCATTCCAACCTCCTCCACCGCATCTTATCACAAAGCGCCGTATTGGGAAGCGTTTGCCAACGTCACCGAAAAGACTTTTGCCAATATCCCTCCAACGACTAAACCGAGCGGTTTTAAAGCCTACCGACAAGGCGATGTGTGGGTTGCCGAAGGCTTGAAAACGGGTGGTACGCTGGAAATCGTCAGCCTAGACGGACGCCTTGTTTTCCAACATACGGTTACCGGAGAACGCATGAAATTACGCCTTCCAGGGGAAGGCATCTACCTTATTCACTCTGGAAATCAGACGGAAAAGGTGGTAAAAAAGGATTTTCACTGAAGAAACGAGCCTGTCCACTGAAACCCTAAACAAAAGAGTTTGGAATGAAGTACTTTAGTTACGCAATATAAACAACCATGCAAATCAGAAAGAACATAGCGACCAGCGAGGAAGGGTTTATTTTCAATCCCTCCACCGGTGATTCTTTTTCAACCAACAACATTGGAACGGAAATCATCCTCCTGCTGAAACAAGAAAATCAGGTTCAGGAAATCGTAAAGGCCATGTGCAGCAAATACGATGTGGAACCCATCCTGTTGGAACGCGATCTGGATGAATTCATGACCTTGTTGAAGGAGTTCAACTTATTGGAACAAAAATGAAGAAGCTGGTTATAGGGGTTACCGCACTCAATGCCATCGACAGCCCGGGACCTGGAGTGGCAGTAATCAGAGCGATTCGCGATTGCAAAGATTTCGAAGTTCGCATCATTGGTTTGGCGTACGAATCGATGGAACCTGGACTTTACATGCACGACTTGATAGACAAGACCTATCAGATTCCTTATCCGTCCGGCGGGACGGAGCCTCTTTTGGCAAGGCTCGAATACATTCAGGAAAAAGAAAACATGGATCTGATCATTCCGAATTTCGATGCGGAACTGTTCAATTTTATCAAGATTCAAGACAAACTACTGGCAATTGGCATACGGACTTTTCTTCCGGACCTCGACCAACTGGAAGCAAGAGACAAGATGCAATTGGCGGCCTTCGGAAAGAAAAACGGCTTTTTGGTACCAAAAGAGTATTACATCCATGAGTTCAACGAATTGAAGAAAATGGAAACGGATCTCAACTATCCGATTGTCGTTAAAGGAAAGTTCTACGATGCCATCATTTCCAATTCCTTCGAACAGGTTGAAAAAGCGTTCCTAAAAATTCAAGCCAAATGGGGTTTACCGATTATTTTGCAAGAATTCATCAAAGGGACGGAAATCAATATAGCCGCTTTGGGAGACGGTGAAGGCAACACCATCAGTGTCATACCGATGCGCAAACTATACATCACCGATAAAGGGAAAGCCTGGGCTGGAGTGACGTTGGAAGATGACAAGCTTCTTCATTTGGGACGTAAGTTCATTCAATCAACCAACTGGAGGGGTGGATGCGAATTGGAAGTCATGTTGACCAGCACTGGTAAACCCTATATACTTGAAGTGAATCCACGCTTCCCTGCCTGGATCTACTTGACAGCCGCCGCTGGGCAAAACCAACCCGCCACACTGGTCAAGATGGCAATGGGTGAAAAAATAGATGCTTTCGAAAACTATGATGTCGGTAAAATCTTTATTCGCTATGCCTGGGATTTGATCACCGACATCACGGAATTTCAAAAAATAGCTGGAAATGGAGAATTATAACTTTTTTTAAACACGATGAATATGAGAAACTTTTCAACAATCAATCCTCTGAAACGGGCCTTTTTTGCTTGCCTGTTGTTAACGATGGTGCTAATCAGCGCGTATGCTGTTCAGGGCCCACCTCCCGGACACGGTGGTATGAAGCCTCTACGACCCGACCGTCACAAGCCAAAACCCGACAGCAGCATGATGGACAATCACGATCGCCCTGGTTTCAAAAGGGACTCAACCTGCAGGGATTCCATCTTTAGAGATTCCACCCACCGGGATTCCACTTTTAGAGATTCGGCCCGCCACCACCGCCACATTAAGAACAAAAGAGATTCCATCTCCCACAAGAACGACTCAACGCATTGGGGTGATGTAACCATCGAACTTGAAAACGATCGTGACAGCATCTTGATGGACAGCGATTTTGTTTGCGAAGGCAATCTGCATCTCAAAAGGGGTGTTCTGAAACTGAACCACCACAAACTGAGAATCAAAGGCAATTGCACGGCCGATTCTGGCTCCATCGATTGTGATTCGACCTCAAGCATTGAAATCAACGGAAACGACTCCATTGTAAGACTCCGTTTCGCACATGGACGTAAACATCTGGGCAAACTCAAAATTCACGATTGTGACACAACCATCATCGAAGGAGACATTGTAGTGACCGACAGTGTAGAAGTGTTGGGTGGCATACTTGATATTTCTGCTGCATCCTTTGGTGTAAGAGGTCCAATGACTATGTTCAAATCCAGGTTTGCCGGCGACAGAAGAACTAAATTCACTTGGAGTTGCAAAACCAAACCGGATACCCTTAACTTTGCCCGTGGCAAGGATACGTTGGGCACCTTTACAATGGATCACTCCAGATTCCTGCTTACGGTTGGTTCCAACCTTCGAATTGCTGATTCTTTGTGCTTGAACAACGGCAAGATGCAGATTCGGGATGGTATACTTAGTTTGGATTCCAATTGCGTGATGAAAGGCTTCAACCGAAACAGCTACATCATCACCGGCGATAGCGGTTCCTTGCAAAGACATGTTCGTGGAAACGGTAGGGAAATGGAATTCCCCATTGGTAATGCGCACCAGTATGCACCGGCATTCATCACACCGGTAAGAGGCTCCGACACGTGTCAATACCGTGTCCATGTGGCATACGGCGTTCTGATCAACGGACTTACCGGAGATAGCTTACATAACAGACCAATGGTCAAGAATACCTGGCACGTGACTTGCACCGCCGATTCGTTCAAATTGGATTTGAAAGTCAAATGGCCGAAAGGGCTGGAAACCCCTGATTTCAATCCCAAGAAGTGCTTCATCAGCCATTACGAACACCATTGTTGGGATTCCATTCCACCGACGGTTGCCGATACGCTGACCGATTCCACCCTTATCGCTTTGACCCGAACCGGAATTCAGTCACTTAGTCCATTTACGGTGATGTCACCCAATGCACCAACCAGCATTGCAGTGAACCAGGTCCCCAACAACGTTATCGTGTACCCGAATCCCGCCACTGAATTCGTCACATTCGCCTCGACTGCTACAGGCAGCGTGATCATCGCAGATCTCACGGGTAGAATTCAACGGAATGTAGTCTTGAGTGGAGAAAGTTCTACGGTAAATGTCGGTGATATGCCAGCCGGTTTGTATCTTTACAAGCTGATAAGCAACGGCAAAGTCACCGCTACCGGTAAACTTGCTGTTCGAAAATAATGGAGCATACCCTTTAGAATCTGCGTTCAGGGAAGCTTTTCCTGTACGCAGATTCTTTTTTACAAAAGAACTAATGGAACGATACGAAAGACCCACCATACGCAAAATGAATACCGGATTGATGAACAAATTCGGTACCAAAACAGAAAATGAGCCCGTAACGCACATTGAGAGTGTATCAGTCACTCAACTGATCAGTGATTTCGGCTCACCGTTGTTTGTCCTCTCGGAAAAACAAATTCGTCGGAACATTCGCAATTGCTCCCGTATTTTCAAAACACGCTACCCCAATGTCCAGTTTGCATGGTCCTACAAAACCAACTACCTGAATGCTGTCTGTCAAATTTTCCATCAGGAGGGGTCTTGGGCAGAAGTAGTCTCCGGATTTGAATACGACAAGGCCATTCACAATGGTGTTCCAGGGGATAAAATCATCTTCAACGGACCCTACAAAAAGGACGAGGAACTCATCACTGCCGCCCGCAACAACTCACCCATCCACATCGACCATTACGACGAGTTGTACACACTGATCCGATTGAGCGACGAGCATGATCTCCACCCACAAGTGGCTATACGTGTCAATATGGATACCGGCATTTATCCCAAATGGGACCGCTTCGGATTCAACTTCGAAAACGGTCAGGCTTGGAATGCACTGACCCGCATCTTGCATTCCAAACGCCTGCAATTGGTGGGTTTGCATTGCCACATCGGCACGTTCATGCTCACAGCCAGTGCCTATCAAATTGCTGCTCGCAACCTTTGTGAGCTGGCATGGAACCTAAAAGAACGGTATGGAATTATGGTCAAATACCTGGACTTGGGTGGTGGCTTCCCATCAACCAATACGCTGAAAGGAGCCTACTTGCCTGGTATTGATACCGTTCCTTCCATCGATCAATACGCCGATGCCATTACCGATGTCATTCTAGGTTACGGTTTCAAACAAGAGGAACTGCCACAGTTGATTCTCGAAACCGGTAGAGCCTTGATTGACGATGCCGGGTATCTGTTGGGTACCGTTCTGGCATCCAAGCGATTATCCGACGGCCGCAGGGCTACGATACTGGATTTCGGTCTTAATTCCTTGTTTACATCCTTGTGGTATGAACATAAAATCAGTCCAGTCAAAACGTTTGGAAATCAAACGGAAGAAATGATCCTCTATGGGCCTCTGTGCATGAACATCGACGTAGTGCGTGAAAGCATCGTCATGCCTTTGCTCGAAAAAGGAGACCAGGTGGTGGTTCATCAAGTGGGTGCTTACAACATGACCCAATGGATGCAATTCATCACGTTAAGACCCAATGTGGTACTGATCGATCAAGAAAACAAGGCGCACGTCATCCGTCACGAAGAAACACGAGAATACATCGAAACCATGGAGCATGTACCGGAGCATCTGGCATAAGTCTGTTTTTCAGGAGACGCTGCTACCAGCCGTTTTGAACAGTTATTCAGTCGTTTTCTTTCTGAATAATTCGCTATTGGCTGTCGTGCTCCTCCTTGTTTCCTTTTTGAATCCCTTGGCAGGGTTGAGCGGCTTGCTTTCCGTCTTGTTAACCGTTGCTATGGGACATCTGATGGGTCTGGACAAACTCCAGCTACGAAATGGCGTACTTACCTTCAATGCCTTATTGACAGGCATTGCCATGGGTACGTTTTTTCTTCCTGGTATTCTTTTTTACTTTTTACTTGGAGTAGCTGCCTTATTAACACTGGTCCTTTCGGCATCCATGACCAAGACGTTCTTTAAAAAAGGCTTGCCTTTCTTGAGCCTGCCCTTTATTTTGACCTTCTGGGCCCTCATTGTCTCTGCCGAAACGTTCGAGGAAATTGGCCTTGTACACCACCCATTCTTTTGGAGTTCGGCAGCCAATGAAAATGGAGCCACCTCTTTGAACGTTTTATACCACAACATCGGAATTCTGGATTTTACCAAATTACTGGATATCTACCTGCGGTCCTTGAGTTCCCTCCTGTTTCAAAACAACCCCTTTACTGGAGCATTCATAGCGGTGGCACTTTTAATCAGTTCCAGAATCAGTTTTCTCCTTTCTTGGACAGCCTTGCTGGCTTCGTGGTGCATGGCCGGATTGATGGGAGCTGAAGCAGCTAATTTCACCTATTACAACATCGGCGCCAATTACATGATGTTGTGTTTTGGGTTGGGCGGTTTTTTCAACATCCCCTCCAAAAGCTCCTTCCTTTGGTCTGTATTGCTTATACCGGTCACTTCCTTGGTTCTTCTTTTGTTGTCTGAAGCGCTGGGTCTTGTCCACTTGCCCCTTTTTTCACTTCCTTTTGTGCTGGTTTCGATCGTTTCGGTAGCTGTTCTGAGTTTGCGCAATAAACCGAAAACGCTCATTCAAACGCCTGTTCAGCAGTATTCTCCTGAAAGTAATCTCTATACCTGGCAAAACGATCGAGGTCGGAATGCGCGTTTCCAATATGTCCCATTGAGCCTCCCTTTTTGGGGGAATTGGACCGTCACGCAGGGTTATGAAGGTGAGCATACCCACAAGGGCGAATGGATGCATGCTCTAGATTTCATGATTCTGGATCACGATGGCAAGTCGTATGGTAGAGCCGGCATGTTCTGCGAGGATTATCACTGCTACGGCAAAGCCGTTTTGGCACTTGCCGACGGATTCGTAGAAGAAGTTGCCGACCAGATCGAAGATAATGTGATTGGTGAAATCAATACCGTACAGAATTGGGGTAACAGCATCGTTATCCGTCATTATCCCGGGTTTTATACCCAGTTGTCTCATTTAAAGAAAGGCTCTTTGAAAGTTGCCAAAGGCGATTTCGTGAAAAAGGGTGCAGTTTTGGCAGCCTGTGGAAATTCTGGCCGTTCACCGCAACCCCATCTGCATGTGCAGGTGCAAGTGGAGTCCTTCATCGGCTCAAAGACGTTGGCATATCCCTATTCCTATTACTACCAGCAAACGGTCAACGGACAGGAGCTGTGTGAATTTGCGATTCCCAAAAAGGACGAGGTGCTTTCTGAGATTCGCATGGACCGCTTGATTCGAAACGCCTTCGATTTTCAACCAAATACCAGCTATACCTTGAACTATAAGGATGAAAAGGGACAGATCCTTTCGGAAAGTTGGGAGGCATTTACGGACGCTTACAATTTCAAATACCTGTATTGCAGCAAAACGGAATCCGTCGCCTATTTCTACATCGACGAAGGAATGTTCTATTTTACTGCTTTTTACGGTCCCAAAACGTCCTTGCTGTATTATTTCTATCTTTCAGCCTATAAAGTGTATATGGGGGAGAACGAAACGGTTGTCACCGATGAAATTCCTTTCAATCAATTGACAAACAATTGGTTGACTAGAGGCGTAAACGATTTTCTGGCACCCTTTTTCAAGAGGTTACCTATTGGCTATTCCAGTCGGAAACGTGCAGGATGCATCCAATCCAGCATTGAGCTACGGTTCGGGCATAAAACCAAAACCCTGAGTGAAAGTACCATCACGGTTTCGGACAATGGTTTGAATGCGTTTACCTACACACGTGGAAACTTTAAATTGAGTGCACGATGCGAATCCTAATCCTACTGATTTACTTGCTCATAGCAACAGCTCCGAGGGCCCAAGAGGTTTGGACTCCGGCCTACGTGGACAGTGTAACCTACCAATACTATGTAAACGGGGATTGGGAGAAGGTTATCGAAACAGGCAAGCGTGCCGTCCGTCAAGGCATTGATTTTAAATACCTTCAGCAAAGAATAGGCTATGCTTACTACCAAAAAGCCGATTTTTTCAAATCCATGCATCATTACCAGAAAGCGCTGACCTTTGATCCGACCGATCAGGGCAGTTTGTCCTACTTGTATTTTGCTGGTCTTGAAACCGGCAATGCCACTTTTTCCCGTTTCTATGCTGGAATGTTTTCTGCCGAAAACAAGAAAGCGTTCCATCAGTCTGCCATACGGCCTGCCAGTGGGGTCGATTTTGAATACAATTACCAATGGAACAATGAAATCAACCGTTCCGACCCCAATTACCAACGCATCGGCTTGAACACCGATCTGGGATACTCCTTTTCGGTGTACCAATCGGTCTCCAGATTCCGCCAAGACACCAATACCACAGACACCAACAACTCGTATCTTTCCAACATCCTGCAGAACGACTATTACCTACAGTTGAGCAAACGCTTCAGCGCGAATTTTGGGATGGACGTTGGTTATCATTATGTCCACACCAAATTTCACACCCAAGTCGTTGATTCGACGCTGAATGAAGTGACCCAGACCCTAGATACCTTGTCTTACCACGGAAATCGCTGGTTCGCCAGCTTGCATTACCGATGGAATCGTTTCCTCTTTGGAATCAGTTCCTCCTCCCTGAGTCTGGAATACAATCACACGTTGCAAACAGGTCTCAATATGGGTATTGCCTTGCCTGGCAGCCGTGCCATCTATCTGAATAATTCGGTGTATCTGATGAAGGACGATTACGACAGTTGGCTGGTTTCAAAACACTCCATCGGTTTGCTACTTGGCAAAAAGTTCTGGTTTGAGGGCTTCAAAACCTTCGGAAACCTAAACAATTTTGTAGATGGCATGTACTTGCTCAATTCATTCGACCCCACCTTGTCCAAGATGGGACTCAGTCTGTACTGGTATGCAACACCCCACTTTACCGTGTTCAGCAATTACACACTGGAAACGAAAGAAAATACGTATCTGAACCAAAACTATCAACAAAACTCACTTAGCGGAGGAATTATATGGAAACTCTAAAACACCTGTACATCATCATTTTACTGCTTGTAGTCGGAGCTATTCCGGTTGAATCTCAGAACCCAACCGCGTTGCAAAATACCTTTTACCGAAGCTACGACTTGGAAAAAGCATCCAATTACACCGCTGCGATTGCAGAACTCAAAAAGGTGTACCGGGTGGACGATTATTTCATGAACATACGCCTGGGTTGGCTGAATTATCTGAACAAGAACAACACGGAATCCTTGAAGTATTATCAAATTGCCATCAAGCTTAAACCTCAAGCCATCGAAGCAAAGTTCGGATGCGTCAAACCACTGAGTGCCATGGAACAATGGACGTCGGTCGAAGAGCAATACCTGGCCATTCTTCGTGTTGATCCCAGCAACACCAGAGCCAATTACTGGTTGGGAGTCATTTATTTCAATCGAAAAGAGTATTCGAAAGCCGAACGTTTGTTTGATAAGGTCGTCCGTATGTATCCATTGGATTACGACTCCGTCATCATGCTGGCTTGGACCAAATATCGCATGGGTTACAAGCAGGAAGCCAAAGTCCTGTTCCATCAAGCCCTGACGTTGACTCCCAACGATAAAGACGCACTATCGGGATTGAAACTGGTTAATTAATTTTTTCAGATCAATGTACCTTCTAAGTCAACCTACCAGCAGCTTGCTTGCTACGCTACTGCCCAACGTTGCCGGATTCAGGTTCTTGACAAGGTGATTGATCAAAGTACTATTTTTAGTCCCGCTAGAAACTAATATTCCGGTGGCATTTGCAACACCTCTTCATAGGTGAAGACAGGACCATCCTTGCACACATACGTTTTGCCCACCGTGCAATGCCCGCATTTGCCAACACCGCATTTCATTCGGTTTTCCAATGTTGTGAATATCTTATCGTTGGCGAAACCGCACTTGGACAGTATCGGCATGGACATCTTGATGAGAATTGGTGGGCCAGCAACGATGGCTATGGCATTTGTACTGGAAGGCAGATTTTGCTCTAGAATGGTCGGAACATAGCCGACGTTATCCTTCCAATCCTTGGTTTCACCGCCAGGATCGACGGTCAGGAACAAATCCACGTCGTCGCGGCGCTTCCAGTCATCCAATTCTTCCTTGTAAACCAGGTCGGCAACCGTGCGGGCACCGTAATAAATGGAAACTTTGCCAAATTTCTCGCGTTGGTCCAACACGTTCCAAATGACGCAGCGCAAGGGAGGTAAGCCGATGCCGCCCGTAATGAATACGATGTCCTTGCCGTACCAATCTTCGAGGGGGAAGGCTTTGCCGAACGGACCGCGCAATCCGATGATGTCGTTGATCTCACAATTTGCAAGAGCCTTGGTGACACGACCCGAACTGCGGAACGTACATTCAATGTAGCCTTCGCGGGTAGGCGAGGAGGCAATGCAAAACGTGCTTTCACCCTCGCCGAAAACCCCGTACTCGGCAAATTGGCCTGCTTTAAAGGTGAAATTCGCATTCGGATCCGTAAACTCAAGTTTATACGTGCGCACCAACGGTGCTTCGTCAATGATGTCGGCAATGCGGACCTGATACGGAATGTACTGATTGGTATCCATTATTTCGTGACGCTCAGAATGTTTTCAAAAATGTTCAGATGGGAAGGGCAAACCCGGATGCAACGGCCGCATCCGACGCAACTCACCACGCCCAAGTTTTCGACCGAATACTTGAACTTGTGCATCAGGCGTTGACGGCGGCGTTCGGTTTGAGTGTTCCGGGGATTGTGTCCGGAAGCGTGTTTGGTGAACTGGCTTAAGCCACAAGCATCCCAACAGCGCACCCGTTTTCCGTGGTCCTGCGTGCCTTCGTCCTGAATGTCAAAGCAGGTGCACGTGGGGCAAGCAAAAGCGCAGGCCCCGCAACTGTAGCAACCCATCGATGCGTGTTTCCACTCTGCGCTGGCGTAGGCATTCTGGATTTTGTCCTTGATTTCCTCCATCGAAAAGTGTGTCAAAGGCTTGGCCAAAAAGGCGTCCTTGCTTAAAGTATCGGTTGAAGTAAATAATGTATTATTACTGGTTATCAATTTGATGCCTTTTTCAGTTACAACTTCCACATAGTACTTCCCATTCATCGCTGTGAGTAAAAGGTCACTGCCTTTGGTGTCGCCTGGATGCGAGTCCACCGAGGTACAAAAGCAACTCTCATCGCAGGTGTTGCAACTGATGGCCACCAAGGTCGTCTTGTCGTAGCGCGCCTTAAAATAGGAATCGGGATTTTCTTGGAGGAAAAACGTGTTCAAGTAATCGAAGCCAGCCGCATCGCAAGGACGCAGTCCCCAAATAACCGTTTCAGGAATTCGGTCCAGTTGATCGTTGATATCGAGGCTTCCATCCTCGTTGTGGTGGTAGGTGAAAAGTTCTTCCACTTTAGGGAAAACAACTTCCTTGGCCGAAAAGGTGGTCTGGATGTAATCCGTCGCCACTTCTGCATACGACTGCACCGGCTTGAAAAAGACCTTGCCGCTCTGCTTCAAAACAGGAGCAACCACGACCTTGCCAGACTGGAGCAGACCGTCAAAGAATACGGCGATGTCGGAAGATAAAAGGATTTTCTGTTCCATAATGTCTTATTTGATAAATTTTTCCTTGTCTTCCGGCTTGAAGGCATTCAATGCGTAGCCACCTTTGAGCGACCAACCGGTTTTTCCGCCGAATTCCTTTTCAATTTCCTGATTCATCTGTGCGGTTAGCAGGTGTACCGGAATGCCGGCAGGGCAAATACGACCACACTCGCCGCAGTTAATGCAACGGCCGCCCAGGTGCATGGCACGCATGGTGTGGTATTCGAAATTGCCGGAAGTCTCGGCCGAAGTCTTGATCCACTGCGGTTGGTTGCATTCCGTCGTGCAAACCGTGCAATAGCACATCGGGCAGACCGCCCGGCAAGCATAGCATTTCACGCATTCCGAGAGTTGGTCTTTCCAGAAGGCCCAACGTTCGGCGCGGCTCATGGCGTTGAGTTTATCCAGCATTTCCTGGTCTTCTGGCCTACACGTTGGGAAATTTGCCTGCACGTAGGTTTCCAATTCCTCTGCTGAACTCAATACGACCAGTTCACCTGCTCCGTTCACCGTCAACAAAATCAACGTCAGCGACCAAAGCTGGTTTTCGGAAAGCAACTGCAGGATGGAACGCAGCGTGGCCACATTGGCAACGACGCCAATCTTGACCGCATCCTTCACTTCCTTCTTATGCAGGTATACCGATAAGTTATTTTTACAATGCTCATTGAAAACCAGGATGTTGGCTTCAGCCGCCGTTTCAATGAAACAGGGGACAGGGCGTTTGCTCACGTCCTGGCAGAAACCGATCAGCAGGTTGATCGTTCCGTTTTCCAGCAGTTCAGCGGCTTTAATCTGCAATTCCTTCATTTTCCAATTGTGTGAGCAGTGTATAATCCAGCGTTCTATAATCCACAAACGGCCCTTTGGCACGGATGCTTTCCGTTGTTTCGTTCACCAGGTCCGCCCATTTTTTTCCTTCAGCGGCCGAAACCCATGAAAAAGTGATACGATCTGTAGGAAAGCCCATGAAATCGAGGAGCGACTTGAAAACCATCCAGCGCCTGCGGGCGTGGAAATTCCCGGAAGTATAGTGGCAGTCGTTGGGATGGCAACCCGAAACGATGATGCCGTCGGCACCGTTCTGAAACGCCTTGATTAACAGCATGAAATCGATGCGCCCCGTGCACGGAAAGCGTATGATGCGCACATTGGTGGCGTATTTGGTTCGGGAAGTCCCTGCCAAATCAGCACCGGCATACGTACACCAGTTGCAGACGAAAGCGACAAGTTTGGGTTCAAAAGGTTCAGCCATTCTGATTTTTAAAAAGTTCGTTTATTCTAACAGTCTGTTTTCAATACATCCTTTAATTCGCTGAAAATGCGCTCAAAAGGGCTCGTTGAGGAGACCCATCACTTCCGACAACATCTGTTGGTTGGAAAAGCCTTGCAGGTCGATCGATTTGTTGCGGCACATGGCCACGCAAGTACCACAACCCTGACAGAGCCCGGCGTTCACCTTGGCTGCATTCATCAGCAGGTTGCCGGCACGGTCCCGAATTTCCTCGCGCTCAATGGCCTGGTAGGGGCAGACTTCCTGACAAAGGAAGCAACCGGTGCAGGTCGTGAATATGGGTGCAGCAGAGCGGTTCACGGTTGCCACCACCGGCTCACGTGTCAATTCACTGCCAGAGAACAGAATAATGGTTTTCGCAGCCGCTGCCGAAGCCTGTGCCACCGTTTCCGGTATGTCTTTGGCCGATTGGCAGGCGCCCGCCAGCGTGATTCCTGCCGTATTGGTTTCCACCGGTTTGAGTTTGGGGTGGGCTTCTGCAAAGAATTTATGCTTATCGTAACTGATGTGCAACTTCTGTGCGACCGATTCGGCATCCTCGTTGGCTACCACGGCTGTGGCGAGCACCACCAGGTCAGCCTCGATGGTCACTGGCTTGGCACCCAGCAAGGTGTCCACACCGACCACCATCAGTTTGCCGTTTTTCTCGTATATTTTGGAGACACGTCCGCGAATATAGTTAACATCGTCTTCTTCAATGGCTCTTCGTACAAACTCATCGTAGCTCTTGCCCGCGGAGCGAATGTCCATGTAGAACACATGGGCTTTTCCGTGGTGATTCTTGTGTTTGTACAACATGGCATGTTTGGCCGTGTACATGCAGCAAATTTTGGAGCAGTATTCAATGCCCTTGGCCTTGTCACGGGACCCTGCACAAGCCAGAAACACCACGGTTTCAGGTTCTTTGCCGTCCGAAGGCCGACGGATCTCGCCGCCGGTCGGGCCGGAAGCCGAAGCCAACCTCTCAAACTGCAATCCGTCAATGATATCCGGATGTTTGCCGTAACCGTACTCGGGGAAAAAGTCGCTGTGCTTGATGTCGAAGCCGGTGGCGGTCACGATGGAGCCTACCTTGACGTTGATGATTTCGTCCTGAACCGTATAATCAATGGCACCCGTCGGGCAAATCTTGGCACAGACGCCGCATTTGCCGCCTTTGGTGAACCAGGTACAGTTGGCTCGGTCAATGACCGGCTTGTTGGGCACCGCCTGTGGAAACGGCGTATAGATGGCCGTGCGGAAACTCATGCCGGCGTTGAATTCGTCGGGTATTTTTTTTGATGGACATTTTTGCCAGCACGAACCGCAGCCCGTGCATTTCACAAAGTCCACGCTTTTGGCTTTCAGCCTAATATTCACATCAAAGTTTCCGATAAAACCGGTCACGTTTTCCACTTCTGCAAAAGTGTGAAGCGTAATATTCGGATGCTGTGCCACTTCCACCATACGCGGAGTCAGAATGCACTGCGAGCAGTCTAGGGTGGGGAAGGTTTCCGAAAGTTGCGACATGTGGCCGCCGATGGAAGGCGTTTTCTCCACCATGATGACCTGATGGCCGGCATTGGCAATGTCGAGCGCTGCTTGAATCCCGGCAATCCCGCCACCGATGACCAGCGCGGTCTTTGTGATGGGCACCTTGATGGGGTAGAGGGCGGTGTCGTTTTTCACCTTTTCCACCATGGTCCGCACAATGTCCAAAGCTTTGCGCGTGGTTTCGTCCGATTTCGGATGTACCCAGCTGCAATGCTCGCGGATGTTGGCCATTTCGCAGAAATACGGATTGATGCCTGCTTTTTCGGCAGCCTTGCGGAACGTCCCTTCGTGCATGCGCGGCGAACATGCGCCGACAACGATGCCGGTGAGTTTGTGTTCCTTGATGGCATCCACAATCATGGTTTGCCCTGGATCCGAACACATGTATTTATAGTCCACACTGTAGGCCACGCCCGAAAGCTTGCCAGCCAGTCTGGCCACTTTTTCCACATCAACCGTGGCAGAGATGTTCTCGCCACAATGACAAATAAAAACGCCTATTCTTGCCATAGTTAAACTTCTTTGCGGCCGACGCAGGAAACAACCTTGCCGGTGGATACGAAATGACGGTTCAAACCAAGTTTATCGGCTGAAATGCCCATGCTCAGGCCCAGTGCCTGGGTGACGAACATCACCGGTATATCGGAACCTTGATCCATTTGTTTGTTGATTTCCTTGCGACGTAAGTCCAGGTTCATCTGGCACATCGGACAAGCCACGACAATGGATTCAGCCCCGCGCGAAACCGCGTCTTCCACGATCTTGGCCGAAAGCTTGGCAACGATGTCCGTGCGTGAAACGGAAAGCCCCGCACCGCAGCATTCCGTCTTGAAAGCCCAGTCAATGGGTTCAGCACCAGCTTTTTCCATCACCGCTTCCATTTCCATGGGGTCTTCGGGGCGTTCCAACCGCGTCAGGTCCTTGGGTCTGGAAAGCAGGCAGCCGTAGTAACAAGCGGTCTTGTGATTCAGCTTGTTGACAATGTATTGGTCGGCCACCGGAAAAATATGTTCCTGAAGGAATTCAAATACGGTGAGTATGCGGGCGCTGCCTTGAACAGGCATTTCCAGATAGTCGGAAATTTTTGTCTTCATCGCCTCGCTAGAAACCAATTCCTGTTGCGCAGTAGCCAGCCGGCTGAAACAAGCGGCACAGGGCACCAGAATTTGCTCCAAGCCTTGTTTTTCAGCCAAGGCCAACGTGCGGGCCGGCAGCGCCACCGACAAATCGTGGTTCAAAGTGTGCGCCGCAGATGCCCCGCAACAGTTCCAGTCGTTGATTTCTTCCAACACAATACCGCATTTTTCGGCCACTGCAAACAAGGATTCGCTGTATTCTCTACCCGAACCCTGTAGGGAACAGCCGGGATAATAACCTACTCTCATCCCTTAATTTTTTTAAACAGTTTTTTAATTTCAGCCGTATTCTGCACTTTATGCGGAATCAGTCCGAGTTTTCCCTTGAAAAGCATGGAAGGAGCCTTCTGCAAATCCTGAAATAGGTTCAAAGAGTGCAATTTATAATCGATGGTCAAACCCAATTCATTCAGTTTGCCGTTTCGTTCCACTTCTGCCAAAAAGGCTTTGTGAAATTGGAGTATATTCTTTGCTTTCGGGTTCACCAACTTGCGACGTATGGATTCCTGTCGGAGGAAGTCCATCACCTGAGGCAGTTTCACTTCTTGGGGGCAACGCGAGTAACACGTGTCGCAGGCCAGGCAAAGCCAAATGCTGGTGGAGCTGAGGATTTCGTTTTCGTAGCCGGGATATTCGGATTGCAACATCCGTAAAATCTGATTGGGCATCAGGTCCATTTCTTCGTTGAGGGGACAACCGGCCGTGCACTTGCCACATTGGTAACACGTTTGAACCTCCACACCTACCGCTTGCTCCACCTCTTGTTTCAGGGATAAAGCTCCTGAATGTGTTGTTGTGTTATCCATTAATAGATCATTTTTATGTCGCTAACCGAAATATGAATTCCGGGCGCAAAGATACTGCTTTTGGAGAAGTTCAAAACGCAAATTGGACTTTTATTTCTGTTAAAATTACTTTTTATAACGAAAAAAACCGTCCCAATCGAGACGGTTAAAAGTTGGCTATTCTTCCAATTCAAGATCCACTACGGGCACATGCCTCCGAAACGCCTCGTTGAACGAAATCAACGTTTCCGTCCGTGCCAAACCCAAAGGCTGCAACTTTTCATGAATGATGCTCAGCATGTGCTTGTTGTTTTTGGCGTACATTTTGATGAACATGTCGTATTGACCAGTCGTGTAATGGCATTCCACCACTTCCGGGATTTTGAGCAGTTCCGCTACGACGTGTTTAAACTGACCCGGATCCTTCAGGAAGATGCCCAGGAAGGCGCAGGTTTGATAACCGATTTTGTTGGCATCGAGAACGAATTCAGAACCCTTGATAATGCCCAGATTGTGAAGTTTCTGAATGCGCTGATGAATGGCTGCGCCCGATACATTGCACTCGCGTGCGACCTCCAAAAAAGGCACCCGAGCATCTTCGGCAATCATTTTCAAAATTTTCTCATCCAGCTTGTCTAGTTGGTGATGTCCCATGGTCGTGAATAGAATTAAGGTTGTTTCTTTTTAAGTACAATAGACGTTCGCGAAGGAATATACAATTTCAACCATTCCAGATCCGTCTTTTTTTCCAGGCCTTTTTGGGTGAAATGTTCCATTTTCTCATTGATGTGTCCATACCCACCGAATTTGATGTTGTCCGAATTCAGCAGATAGTGGTAGCTGCCCTTTTCCACCAGCATTCCGTAACCGGTGTACGACTTGTAGGGATGCAGGTTGGTAATGAACAGCAAATCACCGCGCTGGTAGGCCAGCACCTGGTCGTCGTTGTTGATGCATCGCTCGATGGGGCGTTCTTGCAATTGTTTTTTATTTTTGGCAATCAGCTTCATCAGCTCTTGGTCGAATAGACCCAGATACTGGTATTTGAGGTAGGGATTATCGGCCAAGCTCCATTGTCGGCGGGCATATTTGTGCGACCAACCGTTACCTTCGCGGGGGAAATCAATCCATTCCGGGTGGCCGAATTCGTTACCCATGAAATTCAGGTAACCGCCATTGATGGTGCTGGCCGTGAGGAAGCGAATGACCTTGTGCAACGACATGCCCCGTTCGACGTTGAAATTGGGGTCATCCTTCATCATGTGCCAGTACATATCTGCATCGATAAGCCTGAAAACAAGGGTTTTATCACCAACCAAAGCCTGATCATGGCTTTCGGCATAGCTAATTGTCTTTTCGTCTGCCCTGCGATTGGTCAGTTCCCACCAAATGGTTGCAGGTTTCCAGTTTTCATCTTTCGACTCTTTGATCAGTTTAATCCAGAAGTCGGGCACACCCATGGCCAACCGGTAATCAAAACCGACGCCACCATTTTTATAGGGTACGGCCAAACCCGGCATGCCGCTCACATCTTCCGCTATCGTCACCGCTTTGGGTTTGATCTCGTGTATCAACTTGTTGGCCAAGGTGAGGTAACAAATGGCATCTCCGTTGGAGTTGGGGCTGTAATAGCCGTCGTAATGGCCAAAAGCATCACCGATTCCGTGGCTCTTGTACAACATGGAAGTCACTCCATCAAATCGAAATCCGTCAAATTGGAATTCCTTGATCCAGTATTGGCAGTTGGAAAGCAGAAAGTGCACCACTTCGTCGCGGTGGTAATTGAAACAAAGCGAATCCCAGGCTGGATGTTCCCCATCAAAATAGAGGTCACGAGTTCCGTCCAGTTCACCCAAGCCTTCGATGGTATTTTTCACGGCATGGGAATGAACCAGGTCCATAATGACCGTCAAACCCAGTGCATGTGCTTCGTCAATGAGTGCCTTCAGCTCCTCGGGCGTTCCGAATCTGGAGGAGGGAGCAAAAAAACCGGAAACGTGATAGCCAAAAGAGCCGTAGTAGGGGTGTTCCTGAATGGCCATGATCTGCAGGGCATTGTAGCCAGCCTTGACCACCCTGGGCAAGATGTTTCGACGGAATTCGTCGTAGGTACCAACGCGCTCATCTTCCACAGCCATACCGATGTGGCATTCGTAAATCAACAGCGGGCCGGATTTGGGTTTGTAGGCTGAATTTTTAAATAAAAAGGGTTCGGTGTCCCAAACTTGTGCGCTGAATTGCTTGGTGGCATGATCCTGGACCACACGGTTTGCCCATGCCGGAATGCGTTCGCCCGATCCACCGTTCCATTCCACCACCATTTTGTACAATTGACCGTGCTTCATCGTTTCGGCAGGAAGGAACAATTCCCAGACACCGTTATCCAGCTTTTTAAGCCAAAAACCGTCCTGCTTGCTCCAGTTGTTGAAATCACCGATGAGGCAAATGGCTGTGGCATTGGGAGCCCACTCCCGAAAGGTCCAGCCAGTCGTTGTTTTCTGAAGGCCGAAATAATGGTAGCCATTGGCGAATTCAGACAAGGTCGAACCCCCGGTCAATGCCGCTTCCCGTTGAGCCGCGTATTCGAAGCGGCCGTTGATGGCCTCACTGTACGGTTCCAGCCAAGGATCGTCCTTGATGAGTTGAAGTGTCGGCTTTATCATGTTGTTCTATATCAATACTTTATACCAGAACCTTAAAGACGGCTTTCTTGATGGGGCCGTTTCCGATGCCTGGAGCATGTCCGTCTTCGGGAAAGAAAATGATAAATTCGCCCGGATTCACAGTGACGAATGTGCTTGATTTGTTGGCAAAAAATTGCAGGTCCTTTTCGGCGTTGTACGGTTCAAGGACATCCGTGCAGTGTTCGATGGCTGTCCAACCCATGGTTTCCACACCTGAAATAACCACTTGAATGTCAATGTATTTGACATGAGATTCCATTTTGGCGGCTTCAGGAATCTTTCCATCAATTTCCATCACAGAAACAAACAGATGGTCACCATCAATGATGGTTTTTCCAAGTTCCATTTTTGACAAGTCGTTTTTTTTGATAAAATCGAACGCTTGTTTGAAATAGGGGTTTAACTTCTGCACGGAATCGGCGTTCTGGAGGGAATCGAGGATCATGGTCGGGATGTTTTGAATTGTAACTAAATCGGGCGAAAAACGGTGTATCAGTAACTTTTTTTTACCTTTCACCAGCATACAAATATAGATTATTATTGGGAATAAAACTCAAAAAGTCGTAAGTTTGTAAGAACTGAAACCTATTTTTTCGATTATGCCCCAACTTCCATCGCTCATCTTTGATCTGGCCCTCATTCTGGTTTCAGCAGGCTTCATGACCTTGCTTTTCAAAGCCCTGAAACAGCCGCTGGTATTGGGTTACATCGTGGCAGGAATTTTGGCCGGTCCGCATCTGCAGTTGCTGCCCGTGCACATCACCGACACGGCCAATGTACAGACCTGGGCGGACATCGGTGTGATCTTCCTCCTTTTCGCTCTAGGTCTCGAATTCAGTTTCAAAAAATTGCTGACTGTCGGCAAAACCGCATTGCTCACGGCTACTGTCGCCGTAGGAGGGATGATGGTCTCGGGGTTTTTGGTCGGGCATTTTCTAGGATGGTCCAACATCAATTGCCTGTTTTTAGGTGGCATGTTGGCCATTTCATCCACCACCATCATTATCAAAGCTTTCAACGATCTGGGGATGAACGACAAACCCTGCGCACCTCAGGTATTTGGCGTCCTTATCGTGCAAGACTTGGTCGCCGTCATCCTGATGGTGATGCTTTCCACCATTTCCGTCAGCAAAGTGTTCGATGGCGGCGATTTGCTGGTCAGCATTTCCAGGCTGGTCTTTTTTCTCGCTCTCTGGTTCATTTTCGGAATCTTTCTGATTCCCACCCTTTTGAAGAAAGCCCGCAAACTCATGAACGAGGAGACCCTGCTCATCGTTTCCCTTGGTTTGTGTCTGGGCATGGTCGTTGTGGCCGTCAAATCTGGTTTTTCGGCCGCCTTGGGAGCCTTTATCATGGGCTCTATTTTGGCTGAAACCAACGATGTGAAACGCATCGATAAGCTGATGGAACCCCTAAAAAACCTCTTCGGTGCCATCTTTTTCGTTTCCGTTGGCATGATGGTCCAACCCGAAATACTCACTCAATATGCAGGTCCCATCGGCATTCTGGTGCTTACCGTCCTACTCGGACAAGTAATTTTTTCCACCACCGGCTTCCTGCTTTCCGGACAAAGTCTGCAAATGGCCATGCAATCGGGATTCAGCCTGGCACAGATCGGCGAATTCGCCTTCATCATTGCCGCCCTCGGATTAAGCCTCGGTGTAACCGACGCCTTTCTTTATCCCGTCGTGATCGCCGTTTCCGTCATCACCACATTTACCACGCCCTATATGATTAAGGTCGCGCAACCGGCCTATCAGTTCCTCTACCGCCACCTGCCTGAAAAATGGATCTATCGCCTCAGTCAACCTCGGGGAACGAAAGATCGCAGCACCAGCCAAAAAGCCTGGGGCCATTTTCTCAAAGACTTTTTGGTTTATACCGTGGTGCTTTCCACCGTTGTGGTCGCCATCTTGTTGTTGTCCTTGCTGTATTTGCATCCATTCCTGCTGAATCATCTAGCCAAGGGGCTTGCTTCCATGTTGTCTTTCCTCATTACGCTCGCAGCCATGGCACCATTTCTGCGGGCGATGATGTACACCAACGGCAACTCTTCCAGCACCATGTTCAACCTTTCCATGGAAAAGGTATCCAACCAGCGCATTTTGTTGTTGCTCTCCGGATTTCGGATTTTCACCGTTTTCGGGACACTCCTGTTCGTTACCAACGCCTATTTTCACATTCCATGGATGGTCAACATCGCCCTGACCATTGTCATTCTAGTGACCATCATCCGTTCCAAGTGGCTGCTCCGCCATTTCTGGCGCCTAGAAGCCCGTTTTCTCATCAACCTGAACGAACGCCAAATGGAAAAAAACCTTCTTAAAATTGAAGCAAACCAAGGTGTGATGAACCTTAACGACATGCACAGCAACCACTGGCTTGATTATAAACTCTTTACCTGCGCATTACGACTTCGCCCAGGCAGTCCTTTTGTGGGGCAACGCATGCGCGACCTGAGTATCCGAACTTTTTACAACGTCATGGTCATCCGCATCCGAACCAAAGACATGCGGTTCATCAATATTCCAGACGGCGATTACGTGATGCAGCAAGGGGATACCCTCCGTCTGGCCGGCAAACGCAGTTCCCTGCGCAAATTGCAGGAAGACGAATTGCTCACCCTCGAATTCGTAGATCATTCCTTCATGACCCTGCACGGTTTTTCCAAACTTGAATTCAACCGCAAAGAACAGAAAGAACGGATTCTCTGTGCAGGTATTCCTCTGACTCAAAAATCACCACTGAGTGGTTTGAACCTTATCGAATCCAAACTTGGATCGAAAGCTAAATGCTTGATTGTCGGCCTTGAACGGGACGGCAAGCAAATCGTAAACCCCGAAGCCAGATTGGTTTTGGAGGTTGGTGATGTGGTTTGGGTGGTGGGAGAGGAAAAGCCCGTTTCAAGGCTCATCGAAAGCAATGTGTACGGTTTGTAGCAAGATCCATAACGTATCGAACCATTGTAGATTCGTCATACAGACGATCCGTTTTATTGCACGGTAAAATTCAAACCGGTCAATTGTTCCAGTTTAAATTTAAAATCGATTCCAAGTTCGGTGGTAAATACATTCGGACTGTGGATAATGATGTTTTCAGAAACAAACGAGGCCATTTGCAAAAGTATCAATGCATTCTCTTTCAAATTTTCTGCATTGATGGTCATGTTGCTGAAAACAATCGATCCGGGTTCGGTCGAAACAAAAAGGTGTAGATTGGATACTTCCTTGCCTTCCAATGCGTTGGCAATTTGATTGGCCGCCGTTACTTGATTGTCTTGAACCAAATACGTTTGTTGGCTGTAGTATCGTGCTTTAGCCTGATCAACGTTTAGATAGTTATCGTCAATGACCGCAAAGCTTTGACCAATAGTACTTGTACATACAAGCAGAGAAACAATCAAAAAAGATAGCCTTTTCATGATCCTGCGTGGTTGGTTTTTTTTGCTACTAAATACATTGAATCTGATGTACTAAGGTAAGCTAACCAACTAAGGATCACGTGTAAGGGAATGCCTACATTTCAAGTAGGGGAATGGTAGAAAATGAAGAGCCCATATCGGAAGATACAGGCTCTTAAAAGGGAAAAAGATCGATTTTTTTTACAAATCCGTAATGGGTTTGTGCTGCGGAACGAGCCATTTCATGATGGCCCAAGCAATCAGGTAAGCGAAGGCGCACAAGGAGAACATGATGCCGTACGCTTCGGTATTGCTAAGGGTTGCACTCCCATCGAGCGCACCAGCCAATTTTTGAACCAAAACACCACCCAAACCGCCTGCTGCAGCACCGATACCGGTAACGGTACCAACGGCTTTCTTCGGAAACATGTCCGAAACCGTGGTGAACAGATTAGCGGACCAAGCTTGGTGAGCGGCACCTCCAACGCAAATCACGGCGATGGCGGCAACGATACCATAATTTCCTGCAAACCATTGAGTGGTTAACAACAAGACCGGTGCACAGGCAATAATCAACATGGCTGTCATACGAGCTTTGTAGGTTGCCCAACCCTTGTTGATGAAGCTCATGGGGATGGAACCACCATAAACGGATCCGATGATGGCCACACCAAAGACGACGAAATTGGAGAACATGACATATTCAGCCGTCGTTTCCTTATCCAAGCCCACGCAAAACTGTTGTTTTACATACGTAGGCAACCAGAAAAGTAGGAACCACCAGATACCGTCCGTCAGGAACTTGCCGGCAACGAACGCCCAAGTTTGCTTGTAGGTCAACATCTTGAACCAAGGCACCTTGGCAGCTTTCCCTGTTTCGGGATCGATGTCCGCTGTGGAAACTTCCACTGGATCACTGTGAATGTGATCGAATTCAGCTTGTTTGATAACGCCTCTTTCCAAAGCTCTTTTGGGAGTCATGTACGAAATGCCCCAGAAAATCAACCAGATGAAACCCACAGCACCTGTAATCAGGAACGCCATTTGCCAACCATGGAAAATGCCGAGGAAAGGCGTTGTATCCGTCCACCACAACAAAAACAGGGGTACGATGATGGCACAAATCATGGCTCCCAAATTGGAACCGGAGTTAAAAATGCCTACTGCCAAAGCACGTTCTTTTTTGGGAAACCATTCGGCAATGGTCTTGTTGGATGCAGGGAAGTTACCAGCCTCACCCATACCGAAGATGCTACGGGCAAAAATGTGTGCGGTAAGACCCTTGCCCATGAACGCACTAAGCATACCGGCCAGTGACCACAGAATTAGGGAACCTGCCAAACCGATTTTGGTACCCACTTTATCGATGATCCAACCGGCAACCAACGTAAAGCCTGCATAAAACGCGGTGAAAAAGGAAGTCAGGTTAGCATACATGCCTGGCGTCCAGCCAAAGCCTTCTTCCGAGCAAAAATAATCTTTTAGGAAGCCGATAACGTTTCGGTCCATGTAGTTTACCGTGGTGGCAAACAGCAATAGGCTTACGATGGTCCAGCGGTAATTCCCAATTTTTTGAGGCGCATTTCTCATAATGGATTTTTAATTTAAGGATTAATAAGTTGAAGATGTCTCTAAAGGGTGCCAATCCTCACGTACCTAAAGTACGCTCCGGTAGGTCTCATAATCAGTGCCTTGACCTTGGCACCCTTTAGAAAAATCTGTAAAAATGATGCTATATCCGAACTTTTTCGATAATTGATAATGTACTGCGGCACAAATCCGCAATCTTGCCCCATTCCTTAGCGGCGATCACTTCGGCAGGAAACAGGTTCGAACCCATTCCCACACAGGTCACACCAGCCTTGATCCAGGCAGAAAGGTTTTCTTCGGTCGGTTCCACAGCGCCCGTCACCATCAACATGGCCCAAGGCATAGGCCCTTTGACGTTTTTGACGAAGGAAGGACCACCCACATTGCCGGCTGGGAAAATTTTGCACAAATCGCAACCAGCTTCCTGAGCGAAACCGATTTCAGAAACCGATCCGCAACCTGGACTGTAAGGTACCAAGCGACGGTTGCAAATCTTGGCGACTTCCGGGTTGAACAATGGACTCACTACGAAATTGGCACCAAGTTGCAGGTAAAGTGCAGCCGTAGCCGGATCCACGATGGAACCGATGCCCAAGATCATCTCCGGGCATTCCTTGGCTGCAAACTTGACCACTTCCGCAAACACTTCGTGCGCGAAATCGCCGCGGTTGGTGAACTCAAACGTGCGTACTCCGCCGTCATAGCATGCCTTCACCACCTTTTTGGCCACTTCCGCATCTTTGTGGTAGAACACGGGAACCATACCGGTTTGGGACATCGCTGTCAAAACCTGAATTTTATTGAATTTTGCCATTTTATTGATTATTAACGGGATACACGACCTGAAGCGTCACCGCCCATGAGTTTTTCCACTTCGTCCACAGTCACTAAATTGAAGTCACCGTAAATGGTGTGTTTCAGGCAAGAAGCAGCCACTGCAAATTCCAGCGCTTTTTGATCGTTTGAGGCATACGTGAGCAAACCATAGATGAGACCGCCCATAAAGGAGTCTCCGCCACCGACACGATCCACAATGTGGGTGATGTCGTAGCGTTTGGACGAATACAGTTTGCCTTCGGAGTACAGCACGCCGCCCCAGGTATTGTGGTTGGCATTGATGGAGCCACGCAACGTGACAATTACTTTTTTGGCACGCGGAAAACGCTTCATCAACTGCGTGCACACAGATTCGAAAGCTGCGGAATCGACTTCACCACCGGTATGCGCCACTTCAAATCCTTCCGGTTTGATTCCGAACACCATGTCGGCGTCTTCTTCATTGCCTAAGATAATATCGCAACCTTCTACCAGCGCAGGCATCACTTCCGAAGCCTTCTTTCCATATTTCCAAAGATTCTTACGGAAATTCAAATCGGTCGAAACCGTGATGCCCAGTTCGTTGCAAGCCTTGATGGCTTCGAGGCAAGCATCGGCAGCACCCTGCGAAAGGGCAGGCGTGATGCCGGTCCAATGGAACCAGTCCGCACCTTTCAGCACTTCCTTCCAATCGATCATACCCGGTTGAATATCGGCGATGGCAGCATGGGCGCGATCGTAGACCACCTTGCTGGCACGAGCTACGGCACCAGTTTCCAGAAAATAAATACCCAGACGTTCACCTCCGAAGATCACATTCTTGGTAGAAACACCATATTTGTGAAGGTTCATCAGGCAAGACTGAGCAATGTCGTTTTTGGGCATGCGGGTTACGAATTCAGCATCCAGACCATAATTGGCCAGTGATACGGCTACGTTTGCTTCACCGCCGCCAAACGTGGCTGTAAAGGACGATGCTTGGCTAAAACGTTCAAACCCTGGGGTTGCTAGGCGGAGCATGATTTCTCCGAAAGTGACAACTTTTTTACTCATACGTATTCATAAGGTTCATTAAAAATCTATTTGCGCTGCAAAATAACACAAAAAAAGGGAATATTTTTGGTAAAATTGCAACACAAATTGGGTGGTAATCGAACAAATCCTAGAATTTGAAAAAATCCTTAGCGTTGTAGTAGGACACGTTTTCCACCATCTTTCCAAGGAACTCCATTTCACTGGCAGGAATTTCGCCGTTCACCACATCCGTTCCGATGAGGTTGCACATGATGCGGCGGAAATATTCGTGACGCGGGTAGGAGAGGAAACTGCGGGAATCGGTGAGCATACCCACGAAACGGCTCAGCAAGCCAAGCGACGAAAGCGAGTTCATCTGCGCCTGCATTCCGAATTTCTGATCGAGGAACCACCAGCCCGAACCGAACTGAATCTTACCGGCCACCGAGCCGTCCTGGAAATTACCAATCATGGTGGATATCAGGTCGTTGTCACGCGGATTAAGGTTGTAAATGATGGTTTTGGCCAACAAATTGTTCGTATCCAGACGGTTCAGGAACTTGCTCATCTGTTTGGCAATGGTGAAGTCACCGATGGAATCAAAGCCGGTATCCGGACCAAGTTTGGCAAACAAACGACTGTTGTTGTCGCGGATGACACCAAAATGGAATTGCTGTGTCCAGCCTTTTTTACAGTCCATGATGGCAAACTCAACCAGCATGGCCGACTTGAATTGCAGTATTTCTTGCTTTGTCAATTGGGTTCCGCCATATACTTTATTAAATATCGCATCGATTTCTACCTGTGTATAGTCTTCGGCATAAAACTCCTCGATGCCGTGGTCGCTGAGTTTACAGCCGACGGAAGCGAAGAAATCGTGGCGAACCTGCAGGGCATCCATCATGTCCGAAAATTTGGAAATGGTCACACCGGAAACTGCAGACAATTTTTCAATGTACGCCCGGAAAGTAGCCGGAACGTCTACCACCATGGCTTTATCGGGACGCCAGGTAGGCAATACTTTTACTTCGTAGCCCTCCTTTTTTAGGGACAAGTGGTGCTCGAGGCTGTCGATGGGGTCGTCCGTGGTGCAAAGCGCTTCCACCTTGTATTTCTTCATCAGGCCACGGGCAGAATATTCCGGCGTACGCAGCTTGGCGGTGCATTCGTCAAAGATTTCACGAGCGGTATCCGGCTTTAGAATTTTGTCCACGCCAAAAGCGGTTTTCAATTCCAAATGCGTCCAATGGTACAGCGGATTGCGCATGGTATAGGGCACGGTATAGGCCCATTTTTCGAACTTTTCCCAATCGGAAGTGTCCTTGCCGGTGCAGAACCGTTCTTCAATGCCGTTGGTACGCATGGCACGCCATTTATAATGGTCTCCTTCCAACCAGATCTGACCCAGGTTGTCGAACTTTCGGTCCTTGGCAATGAATTCTGGGTTCAGATGACAGTGGTAGTCAATGATGGGCAGACCCGCCGCATGTTGGTGATAAAGCTGTTGGGAAACTTCATTGTCGAGCATGAAGTTTTCATCCATGAATTGTTTCATGATTTTATAGGATTGATGATTGAATATATATGGTGTATTTAAGATTAGCCGGTTACCGCCTTCTATTACAGATTAAAAATCCGTTTGAAGTGGCGTTCGTAAATGTTTTCTTCCACGCAAGCGCCAATGATGTCGGCATATTTTTCGAGCAGACCGTAGTAAACAGGACCTTGTTCGGCAGCCAATTTGTACGATACATGGATGAGCTGACGGAAATTAACGTTGTAATCCGGATTTTCCTGAATGTGCGTCAGGGTGTTCACATATTTCTCACTGTCCCAAGCCTTGACTTCCGCAGGAGTAGGCAATTTGGACGAGTCGATGTCGATAACGTCGGCGTAGGGTCCACAAAGTTCATCCTTGCGTCCAAGTGCATCGATGTAAATGCTTTTGGCCAGTTCGAGCGCCTCACCACCAGCTTTTGCCAGTCCGATCACTTCTTCCAGCCAAGTTGTTCCAGCCGTTTTCAGGTGCAAACCTTTGTCGTGTTTCTTAATGACTTCCGCCATGATGGGGTAGATGGAAAATTTGTCGCTTCCAGAGTGGATGCTCAGTTTCAATTCCTTGGGCAGACCGAATTCCTTGACAGCGAAATCGATAACGAGCACGTCTTCTTCAAATTCTTTGGCAAATTGTTTCAAGTCTCCGCGATAGTCCACGCCCTTGTTGAAGCGACCAGTGAACTTGGGTGCGATGGTCTGAGCAGGTACGCCCTTGTCGGCCAGCATCTTAAGAATGAACAACATGTCGATGGGTGTTTGCGGGCTTTCCACTTCGTCCATGGAAACTTCGGTAATGAAGTTACCTGCGCCTTTTTTGCCAACCAGGAAATTATAGATTTCGGAAGCCTGCGTGGTGGCAGCCAGGAACTTGCCGGCGATGTTCTCCAACACAGCTTCCGTAACATGCATGGGATGATCCATGCCAGGAACCTGAAATTCTCCCATATAGTTGGCGCAGGAGGCTACGAAAGCCTTCACATCCTCCGGACTGCTTTCCTTGCCAATGTAGGCGGCAACGTCCAAGGTAAAGAAATCCGAACAATCTACAAATGGAGCAACTGTATTCATATTGATGTGGTCGGCATCGACAAAGTATTTTCCTTTGAAACCAAGAGCCTTCACCGCTGCATCGGCTTCGTTTCGAACGTCGGTTGGAACGGTATGTACCAACTGGTGTTCCCGGTTGGATTTGTTCCAAACAGGACTGATGCTCAAGCCCTTATCGTTTGCTTTCATGATGGCTCTCAGTTGGGCTTCACCCTGATGCGAAAAACGGTCACCGATTCCGATACTTAATTTTTCCAGTTGCATAAAATGTAGATTTTTGGTTGTTTTTTTTAATTTTTGAAGGTGCTTTTTTGGTTCTACAAGGATAGTCATTTTTTATTTTTTACAGGGAATTCCAGTGCACTATTTTTGTGAAAAGATTGGTTTATTTTAAGTTTTATAACGCTTTTCCACCTTTAAATATCAATTTGATACACCTTTGGTCTGCCTTAAATAGTAACGTCCGGTCATTATGTTAGTTCCTGGTTGAAAAAGGTGTTTCTCTTCTCCCAACTTTTTATTTATCTTTGAAATATGGAAGAAGTATTCCCTTTGGTAAACGAGCAAGGAGACCTCATCGGCAAAGCGACCCGAACGCAATGCCATTCAGGCTCTTTCCTTTTGCACCCGGTGGTGCATCTGCATGTTTTCAATGCTTCCGGTCAATTGTTTCTGCAGAAACGATCCATGTCGAAGGATATTCAACCGGGGATGTGGGATACGTCGGTAGGGGGGCATGTGGATTACGAGGAAACAATTCCTTTTGCAGAAACCAAATTTGAAATACGGTCTTCCTCCGCTCCAGGTTCAGTCGAGGGTTCAGTTACTAGTTCAGTTGACTATTCAGTTGACAGTTTGTCTGCTCCTGCACCCTGGGTGCGGTCCGCACTGCAGCGCGAAGCACGCGAAGAGCTTGGAATAGTTTGTTTTGAACCCGTATTCGTTAATCGATATTCCTTCCGATCAGTTTACGAATTTGAGCTGGTTCACACTTTTTTAACTGTTTACGACGGTCCAATAACAGTCGATCCCGTTGAAATTTGTGAGGGTCGGTTTTGGGATCGTTCCGAAATCCTTGCCAACCTCGGCAAAGGAATTTTTACTCCGAATTTTGAAGGCGAAATCAATAAAGTACTGGAGGCATTTTTAGCTTTATGCTACTAGTCTTTTCCGATTGCTCCATTTTACCGTTCATTTTTTTTACACTACGCAATTCATTATTAAAGTTTCGAGTTTTGGTACCCCTCATAAGACCAAAAATTATTATCGCTAATATATTGGTAGTGATATCCAATTTTGCAGAAGTGCACTTTTATTACTACCAATATGTTAGCGATAATAAAATACGATGTTGGAAGTGATATCCCATTTTGCAGAAGTGCACTTTTATTACTACCAATATGTTAGCGATAATAAAATACGATGTTGTAAGTGATATCCCATTTTGCAGAAGCGCACTTTTATTACTACCAATATGTTAGCGATAATAAAATAAGATGTTGGAAGTGATATCCAATTTTTGCAGAAACGCACTTTTATTACTACCAATATGTTAGCGATAATAATTTTTTAGATTTGAACAGTTGCAAATGAAATTTTAAGATAGAAAAAAACAATGAAAATCGCATTTGAAATAGATGCAATATCAATAATTGAACCCCAGCAAGTAATCAACAACTAAATTTCGCTGACCCGAACCTTTTTCGTCTTCAACTTCTCATTGTTCACCAGCTCAATAACCCGCGAAACCGCAACCGTTTTAACCCCGACATACGAGCATTCCTGTTTGATTTCTATCACCCCAAGCTCCTCCTTCGAAAGCTTGCCCTGCTTCATGAACAAGCCAGCAATGTCCCCCTTGGAAATCTTATCCCTGCGCCCACCAGTGATGTAAAGGGTTGACCATGAAGGTGCTGAAGCCACAGGAGCGTTGGAAAGTTTTTCTTCCGGAATGCGCCCGATAAAGGATGGAAGGTCACTTTTTTCCCACTTCAAAACATACGCCGTACCGTCGCTTTTCATGCGAGCCGTACGTCCGTTTCGATGAATGAACTCCTGTTCCCGCGGAGGCAGTTGGAAATGGATGATGAACTTTAATTCGGGTATATCCAAACCTCTGGCAGCCAAATCGGTAGCAACCAGCAACCGAATGGTTCCGTTCCTGAATTTAATCAAGGTTCGTTCACGGTCAATCTGCTCCATATCCCCCGTGAAGCAACCGTGACGGATGCCCATGCGGTCCAAACCCGAGCTGATGTCCTGAATCGATTCCTTGAAATTGCAGAAAACGATACCCGGTTGTTCACCCAAGTGGTTGATTAGTTGCACCAACGTCCGACCCAATTCTTTGGTGGGCGAAACAACAGACTTGATTTTGAGTTTGGCAATTTTTTCGTGTAGGTAATCGATGCAAATGGGCGAGGAGAGCCCAACAAAAGAAGGAATTTCAGCTTCCGAAGTGGCCGAAGTCAACAGTTTCTTGACGGTCGAAGGCAACCCGGACAGCACCTCCTTCATTTCGTTTTCATAGCCGATTTCCAACGACTTATCAAATTCGTCCAGCACCAGCGTGTGAATGTTGGCGACAGAGAAAATCTCCCGCTTCATCAGGTCTGCCAATCGGCCTGGCGTTCCAACCAGAATCGTCGGTGCATGCTTCAAATCAATCTTGTCCTGATAGCCTGCACGACCACCATAAACCGCATTTGCCTTGAAGCCGGAACCCATATTGCGGATCACATGCTCAATTTGAATGGCCAACTCGCGAGAAGGAACCACGATCAAGACCTTGGTTACGGCAGATTCAGCAGAAATGGTACCGTTACTTTCGGCAGGTTCGATTTCGCCCAATGCAGAAACTGAAGACAAACCGATTGCTTCAGTTGCTATTTGGTCCAAAACAGGGTCAGCATTCGAAGTTAAAACCGAAGTTGAATCCTCTTTGGCTGCTTCGGTCAAAAGTTTCTCCAGAATCGGCAACAGATACGCCACCGTTTTTCCGGTGCCAGTCGGTGAAAGTAGAATGATGTCTTTATCGGACTTGAAAGCCGCCAAAACCTCTTTTTGCATCGGGTTCAGCATCTCAATCTTCAGTTTGGCGAGCATGCGCGCTCTGTGTTCAGGTGTTGTAGTCATGGCACAAAGGTACGATGATTATTTGCAGTTAAATTAAAATCTTTATCTTCGACCTAATTTTTAAAATCATGCTCAACCATCCATACCCAATTTCTTCAAACGCAATCAATTGGAAAATTACCCTGATCATCGGGTTGTTCATCAGCCTTTTCCTTTTGGTCTTCCAACCTTTTGGTTTGAGTGCCTTTCACGGCACCAACAAATATGCGTTTATTGCCGGTTATGGACTAGTGACCATGATCGTTCTTTCCATCGACAGCCTGCTTCTCAAAGCTTATTTTAAGACCAAATCTGGAAAACCCACTTGGACTGTTGGAAAGCAAATTGTCATGCAAGTACTGATTTTATTCACCATTGGTGCAGGAAACTATTTCTATTCGGCTTGGCACATACACTTTTATAACCCAATCATCGGCTTTCTGGTCTTTCAATTCTTTACCACAGCCGTTGGTCTTTTACCCATCAGCATCATCACCATTTTAAACGAGAATATTCGGAACAAGGCTTTTTTGAAAGAAGCACGGTCGATGAATGAAAGCATTCCACCGTTGCATCAGGAAGATGTAGCCGCAAACCCCATCCGTCTTACCGGTGAAAACGACAAGAACCCGCTTATACTGGTCGTCAAGGACTTTCTGTATGCTGAATCTTCCGGCAATTACCTGGATGTTCGTTTTGTCAAGGATGGGAAAGTGAAATCGGTATTGTTGCGCACCACGTTGACAAGGGCAGAAGGCCAATTGGAGCAGCATAGCACCATCATGAAGTGCCACCGCGCATTTCTGGTGAACTGTGAAAACATTGTTCAGGTAAAAGGCAATGCACAGGGTTTGCGGCTTCAACTGAACCACACAAGCGATGAAATTCCCGTTTCCCGCAACTATATTACGGACTTACGAGCCAAAATGAATGCCAGACAGGATTGACAACGGACTCCAAATCGCTATCACTAGTCCCTGACAGGCTTGACAACTGACCCAGCAACGCTGCCGATCATCCCTAATAGGCTTGACAAAGGTCCTCATCGTGTTTCCGCTCGTCCATGGCTTTGACGTTCGTCACAAAACCAAACCATCCATCCCAACTTTTTTTTTCTGCAGAAGGAACCCCTTACGTTTGTATCGTCAAAAAACGATTCACAAACCTCCAAAAACTATTGTTATGAAAAAATCATGGATTTTAAGTATCGCAGTCCTTCTGCTGATTCTAGGACTTGTTCTTCAATTTACCGTTGGCAACATGTTCAGCGCCGGCGATTTCTGTATGAATTACTTTGCAGCAGGCGATTATGCATGCGGTGTATTTGCATCCGGAACATTTGCCGTCGGTATTTTCTCGGCAGGCATCTTTTCCTGCGGTATTTTTTCGCTGGGCATTTTCAATCTGGCCATTTATGCCACCGGTATCTTTGCAATTGCATCCAAAAAACGTCGGATCAAACTCGACGAAAACAAGTAGCTACGGCAGTTACAAAAAATGGCGCCTCCGGAACAAACCGAAGACGCCATTTTTTATATAATCCAGCAATTAAAACAAACTGAACGCCAGCGTCAGCCCTGCAAACACGATCGAAACCATGCTCATCAGTTTGATCAGGATGTTCAGTGAAGGACCAGAAGTGTCTTTGAAAGGATCACCAACCGTATCGCCCGTCACGCAAGCTTTGTGTGTATCGGAGCCTTTGCCGCCCAAATTGCCTTCTTCCACATACTTCTTGGCATTATCCCAAGCACCGCCGGAGTTGGCCATGAAGATGGCAAGAACGAAGCCGCTGGAAAGACCACCCAAAAGCAGTCCCATCACACCAGCCACACCCAACAGGATACCGGTTAAAACAGGAACCACGATGGCCAACATGGCAGGAACAATCATTTCTTTCTGAGCACCTTTGGTAGATATCTCCACACAAAGTTGGTAGTCGGGTTTCCCTTCACCAGTTAGGATGCCTTTGATTTCACGGAACTGGCGACGAACTTCGTCCACCATGGCACCAGCAGCGCGGCCTACGGCCATCATGGTCATACCGCAGAACAGGAAGGCCATCATGGAGCCGATGAATGCTCCGCTAAGAACCAATGGGTTCATCAGGTTGACGTTGTAGTAGGTCATAAAGTCGGCGAAGGTGGCTTTAGCGATTTGAATGGTGGAACCATCTGCAAAAGTCAACACCGTTTCACCTACACGTAGTAAGCCAATCTTGATTTCTTCAATGTACGAAGCCAAAAGTGCCAAAGCAGTAAGGGCTGCAGAACCGATGGCGAAGCCTTTTCCGGTTGCAGCAGTTGTATTGCCCAAAGAATCCAGCGCATCCGTACGTTTGCGAACTTCCTCACCCAATCCAGCCATTTCGGCATTACCACCGGCATTGTCGGCAATAGGACCGTAAGCATCGGTAGCCAACGTGATACCCAACGTGGCAAGCATACCAACGGCAGAGATACCGATACCATACAGACCCTGACCAATCTGGGTCATGTCACCGGCAGAAGCCAGCATGTAGGCAGCAATTACACCGATAACCACCGTAATTACGGGAATCGCGGTGGACATCATACCAATACCGATACCATTGATGATCACCGTAGCCGGGCCTGTCTGTCCGCTTTCAGCAATGCGACGGGTAGGCTTGTAGGATTGTGACGTGTAGTATTCCGTCGATTTACCGATGATGACACCAACCAACAAACCAACAACCACACAAGTGGCAATCAAATACCAGTTTTCGATGCCTAGGAAATATAGAATGCCATAAGAGGCAACGGCAGTCAAAACAGCAGCTAGGTTGATACCGCGATTCAACGCACCCATCAATTGTTTCATGTTGGCACCTTCTTTGGTGCGAACCACAAAAATACCGATGATGGAAAGGATGACACCGACAGCGGCAATCACCATGGGAGCCATAACCGCTTTCAACTGCATTTCCCAACTACCGGTGAACGCATAAGCAGAAGCACCAAGTGCAGCAGTTGCCAACACAGCGCCAGCATACGATTCGTATAAGTCGGCACCCATTCCGGCCACGTCACCTACATTGTCACCAACGTTGTCGGCAATGGTTGCAGGATTGCGAGGATCGTCTTCGGGAATGCCGGCTTCGACTTTACCAACCAGGTCAGCACCTACGTCAGCAGCTTTGGTGTAGATACCACCACCCACGCGAGCAAACAAAGCCTGCGTGGAAGCGCCCATACCGAAAGTCAACATTGTCGTGGTGATGATGTTCAGCTTGGCTGTGGGGTCAGACATGTCAAAGTCTGTAAAATAATTCATGATGAGATACCAGGCAGCAATGTCGATCAAAACAAGACCTACCACCACCAAGCCCATGACAGCGCCGCTTCTGAATGCAATCTGCAAACCCTTGTTCAGGGAGCCGATGGCAGCATGTGCAGTACGAGCAGAAGCATTGGTAGCTGTTTTCATGCCCAAAAAGCCAGCCAATCCCGAGAAGAGACCACCGGATAGGAAGGCAACAGGAACCCAAGGGTTCTGCATATCAAAGCCATAGGCCATGATGGAGAAAACGCCAACGAGGCATAAAAATACGATACCAACAACTTTATATTGTTGTTTCAAATAGGACATGGCACCGATGCGCACGTATTGTGCGATTTCTTTCATTTTGTCGGTGCCTTCGCTCGCTTTCATCATCTGTTTGTAGAAGTAAAGCGCAAAAAGCAGGGCCGCAATGGCTGCGACGGGAACAATCCAAAAAATAGGAGTAAGCATGGTTAAAGGTTTAGAAATTAATTAATTAAGGTTTATGGTAATTGATCAGTATACGTGAGTTTCAAGTGTTCCAAATAGTCCAAGATGTTTTCGCCTGCAAATGTAACATTTCTAATCCATTTTTAATCTTGCTGCCTTGTTTCTCTCCATTTTTCAAGAATAATGTTTTCTCTGGATTGTAAACAGCATCAAAAAGTAAGTGGCCGGAACTCAAAGACGAATAATCAATCGGCGGGCAGGCATCCACATTCGGATACATGCCCAACGGTGTGGTGTTTATGATGATGCGGAAATCGTTATAATGTTTGGCAGTCAGGTCGTTGTAGGTGATTTGGCCGGGTGCAGGCAGTCTAGAAACCAGCAAAGTCTCTACACCCAATTGTTTCAATCCGAAAAGGATGGCCTTCGAAGCACCACCAGTGCCCAGCACCAAGGCTTTCAGCGAAGCAACAGCGTCAGAACCCTTTGCCGAACCCACTGCCAATTCCGAACGAAGCTGTTCCACCAACGGTCGAATGGATTCCCTAAACCCGATCACGTCCGAATTGTATCCTGTTAAAAAAGGCTTTTGACCCCCAAGCCGCTCGATTCGAATCACATTGACCGCACCGACGGCTTCCGCCTCAGGGTCCAGCGCGTCGAGGTAGTCCATCACCACTTGTTTGTAGGGTATGGTCACATTCAAACCAACCAATAAAGGATCAGAAAGTAGCAAGGATGGTAATTCCGAAATGGAAGGGATGGCAAAGTTCTCATAAACGGCGTCGATGCTTTCTGTACGAAATTTTTCCGTAAAGAACCCTTTGGAAAAGGAGTGGGAGAGTGGATAACCCAGCAAGCCGTATGTTTTCATCTCAGGCTTTTTCACTCATTAAATCATCGTAGATTGATTGCGCGTTGGGATCCTTCTCCACGGCGGCTGCCAGATGCGAAGCCGAACGCTCCCGATCACCTGTTTTCGCATAAACCAACGCATAAAAAAGATCCAATCCGGGCAGATCCGGTTCGAGATGTTCGGCCTCGTTGTAATACTTCAAGGCCTGGTCGTAGGTACCGGCATCAAAATGCAAATTACCGATGGCTGCCTGCACATCGGCTTGAAGCGGATCGATTTCCAGCGCACGTAGATAACTCAACATGGCTTCCTCCGGCATTTCCAAGTTCACGAACACTTCAGCCACATACACCCAGGTTTCACTGATGTATCGGTCCACCCGAAGCGCCCGTTCAAACCAGACCAAACTGTCGCGGAACTGTTCCTTTTCCATCAGGCAAATGCCCATGCCGGTGAGCGCATCCACATTCTGCGGATCTTTTTCAAACGATTTCCGGTAATATTCCATGGCCTTGTCAAATTGGTCGGTCTTTTCCAGACATTCCCCAATGTACACCAACACGATGGGCGAAAACTCCGTCAGTTCTCCATATTCCTGATAAACCTCTGCTGCCTCCAGGTATTGTTCGTTTTGAAACAACGCATGAGCCTTCTGAAGCATGGCCAAGCTGTCAGCCGGATTGATTACCAACGCATAATCGTAGGCATCCACGGCCGAACCGTAACTCTTTTCGTTGAAACAGGCCTGACCCAAGTTGAACCAGGTTTCACTGGAATAGGGGTCGATGGCCAATATTTGATTGTAAATTCGAATGGCTTCCGTCGTTTGGTTCAGCTGCTCGTAATTGTAAGCCATTTCAAACAGCAAATCCAGGTTGGATGGATCGTTTGATAGCGCTTCTCGTATGAAATCGGCCGCTTCCCCATATTCGCCAGACTGAATCAGGATGCCTGAGATGTCCAGTGCCAGATCGGAACGTTCGAACGTTTCCTCTTCCATGACTTGATGCAACAGCAACACAGCCTCGTCCCTACGACCCAGTTGAAGCAACACTTCCGAACGAACCAAATTGGCCTCCGTATCGTCTTTTTCAGGAAGCCTGTCCAGAATGCGCAAGGCCCGCTTGGCTTCACCGACTTCGAGGTAAAGCACGGCTTTTTTAAGCAAAAGAATGCTGCTGTTGGGGTGTAGTTTCAGACCCAATTCCACCACCTTGGTGGAATCCTTGTTTCGGCCTTTTTTTAGATAAAAATCGGTAATATCTTCGAGCTCGTCTACATCAAAATAACAGGGGCGACCTTCCGATTGGCAGCGTTCGTAGCGAGCAACCAACTCTTCGGTATTGGGGTCCTTGTTATCTTCTTGCATAAATTATCTCAAGTTCCGAAAAATACGAAAAAAAAATGATTATTTGGTCATTTTATCCGAAATTTTCCCCCAAGTATCTTTTAAAGAAACCGTACGGTTGAAAACCAATTGATCGGGTGTGGAATCCGGGTCCAAATTGAAATATCCAATGCGTTGAAACTGAAAGTGATCCAAAGGTTTGGCGTCTTTAAGCAACGGTTCCACCCGAGCGTTGGTCAACACCTTCAACGAATCCGGATTTAGCAGCTCCATGAAATCCTTGTCTTTTTCTTCGGCTGGGTTGGGCACGCTCAGCAATCTGTCGTACAAACGTACCTCAGCTGGAAGGCTGTGCTCCGCCGTGACGTATTGGATGGTTCCCTTCACTTTGCGGTCCGAATTCGATTGGCCGGACTTCGTTTCGGGTATATACTCGCAGAACACCTCCGAAATGGTCCCGTCCGCATCCTTGGCGCAACCGATGCAGTTGACCACGTAGGCATTTTTAAGCCGAACCTCCCGTCCTGGGCAGAGTCTGAAATATTTGCTTGGCGCTTCTTCCATAAAATCCTCGCGTTCCACCAGCAAATTCCGCGTGAACGGCACCGAATGACTTCCAGCTGTTTCATCTTCGGGGTTGTTGATGGCATCGTTCCATTCCACCTCACCCTCGGGGTAATTGGTCACTGTCAGTTTGATGGGGTCCAACACAGCCGCTACGCGAGGCGCAATCTTGTTCAATTGCTCGCGGATGCTGAATTCCAGCAGGCTCAAGTCGATGATGCCGTCGAATTTGGTGTAACCGATCTTGTCCACAAAGCTACGGATGGCTTCCGGCGTGTACCCGCGACGACGCAGACCGCACAGGGTCGGCATTCTAGGATCGTCCCAACCCGAAACTTTACCTTCCTTGACCAATTGCAGCATCTTGCGCTTGCTCATCACCATGTAGGTAATGTTCAGGCGGTTGAACTCAATCTGGCGCGGACGGTAGGCGTCGGTTTTCAACTGATCCACAAACCAATCGTAAAGAGGGCGATGCACCTCGAACTCCAGCGTGCAGAGCGAATGTGTGATGCCTTCGAAATAATCACTTTGCCCGTGGGCATAATCGTATAGGGGATAAACGTTCCACGTATCGCCGGTGCGGTGGTGGCTCATTTTAAGAATACGGTACATGAGCGGGTCGCGGAAATGCATGTTGGAATGCGCCATATCGATTTTAGCACGCAGCACATGCGTTCCTTCTTCGAATTCACCTGCCTGCATGCGTAAAAACAGATCCAAGTTCTCATCGATGCTCCGTTCACGATACGGGCTGTTGGTGCCTGGTGAAGTAGGGGTGCCCTTTTGCGAAGCAATGACTTCGGCCGACTGGTCGTCCACGTAAGCCAAACCGCGCTTGATCATTTCGATGGCGAAATCGTACAATTTGCCGAAATAATCGGACGCATAGTATAAATTGTCCCATTGGAAACCCAACCACTGGATGTCTTCCATGATGGAATCGACATACTCCACATCTTCCTTGACCGGATTCGTGTCGTCGAAACGCAAGTTGCACGTACCACCGTATTGTTTGGCGATGCCGAAATCGAGGCAAATGGCCTTTGCGTGACCAATGTGCAAGTAGCCGTTTGGCTCCGGCGGAAAGCGCGTTGCGATCTTTCCTCCGTTTTTACCTTCTTTCAAATCGTTTTCTACGATTTGTTCAATAAAGTGTAGCGATTTCTTGCCAGATTCTTCTGGAACGATGTTCTCGAGCATAAAACGGATTAGGTGTTAAAAAAGTCATTATATTTGTGCTTTCGCAAAAATACATAGAATTACGCCATTGTAAAAGGGTTAACTCCCAAAAACATGTTTTATAATATGTTTTTTTTTTTGGTGAGTTGTGAAAAAAGGTCAATCTTTGTGGCCGTTAACCTAATACAATCTTTTTTACCTTTAGAACTAATACCTATTGAAAACCTATAAAAAGGGCGCTTTGTGAAAAGTGCCCTTTTTGTTTTTAGGTAGTTTGTTAACGTTTTTAGGATTTCTTTCGTTTATTTCATTAACATTACAGCTTCAAAGCTGCCTTCAGCTGTTTGTAACCGGTAGCACTCGCTCTAAGTTTCTGCCCCGTTTTCAACGTTATCCGATAATTCTGTTTTTCGTACAGCTCAATCTTCGAAATGCAAACGGCGTGAACAATGCACGAGCGGTGGATTCGGATAAAGTGTTCAGCAGGTAAGTTTTCTTCAAAAAATTTCATCGTTTGTTCTTTCAGTAATTTTCCGTCCGGCGTATGGATCATCACATAATCGCCTTCGGCCTGTAAGAAAAGGATGTCCGAAACCTGCAGCAGGTGGATTTTTTGGCCGGTCTTTACGGAAATGGTTTCCAAATGCTTGTGCGGAGGTATCGAAACAGTCGATTCAGAGACTACGGTTTGCAACTCAGCAATTTCGTCCTCCTGAAGTTCCTTTTCACGTTTCCAATCCTGATACAAGCGGACCACATTTATAAAAACAAGTAAACCGAAAACCGCCTTCAAAGGCAATGCTTTCGATAATTCACAGGCAGCAGCGGGGAATAACAGGAGCTCCAATAAATAACCGCCACCAACCCAGATCAGAAGCAGTAGAACCAACAAAGCAGCTTGATTCACCATGCGCTGCAAGGGCTGTCCGCCTGAAAAGTCAGCGAAAAAGACGACGAACCAGAGCAGATACGCCAATAATCCTCCCAAAATCGCTTGCATCAGCCCATCAAAGAGCAAAACACCCGCAGGCACCCGCACCAGACCGGCTAGGCACAAGGTCTGTGCCAGTCCGGTAAGGATGCATAGGGACAAAAACAGGATTTGCCGCGGAAAATTCTGAAAGGCTGGGTGACGCATCGCTTGATCAGTCTCTGAGTTTAACTTCGCCGAAGGAGCATTTGCCTTGAATCACCAAAGAACTGCCTGAATTGGAGTTGTAAGCGGGCGAATAACGGCTGTCAGAGAACGAACCGAAGGCCGAATCGCCCTGCAGTTTTACATTCCAGTCCGATGGCACGATGATGACGATGGAACCGAACGAACAGTTTACGTTGAGCAACGTCTTGCCTTCGGGCAGCGATGTCTTGCGCAAGTCCAGCACCACTTCGCCAAAGGAGCACTCCACGTTTCCGCCTTTGAATACCGGATCCATCACGATGTTCTTGCGGCTGTCAAAAGAAGCGTTTACCTGCAGGTAACCATCCTCACTATTCATCGTGGTGTTGTTGAAATTCTCGAATTTTGTATGGGTTTTCCAATCCGCCCAAGGTCTTTTGCCGAAGTTCTTGGTCAGGATGAAGTAAACACCGGCGACCACAAGCAGGGCAGGCCAATATAGATGCCCGAAATTGGGGGGGATGTTCAGCGCAGGGTTCACCGCTCCGATTTCAGGAATGATGTAAAAGGTGCCGATGGTCAGCAAGGTGAGCCCTGTAAACCAGGAGCAATCCAACAAGAAATACAAACCCCCGAATACCAGCCAAATGGGCCAGGAGCTAAATAAGGGTTGATACATGGTGGGCAGGAGGCCTGTATTGACAGCCAGGAATACCAAGCCGACCACAATCAGGAGGATGGAAAAGCGCATGCCACTATGTCTTGTATGACAGATGACGCGCCCTTGCAGGCGTTGTTCGCGTCGTTCTTGACGACGTTCTTGACGAGAAAAGTTTTCTGAAGCGTTCATAACAATCGGGTTTTAAATGTTGATGCTGCAAAAGTAGCCGACCAAAGCTTGTCCAAAAAGCCGAAATCGATGAATTGGGGTGTTTTTCCCGACGAAAAGGAAGATCCACTCGGCAAAGGACTGGGCTTTACCTTTCTGAATGGAATATCTTTGTCGCAAGCATTCCGTGATGTGCCCCGGCATTCAATCTTTTTGGTCCAAATACCGTTTGGAAAGGTCGTACGCATCGATCCTTCGGTCCCGCAGGAAGGGCCACCAACGGCGAACATTTTCCGAACGCGTCAGGTCAATATCCACCAGCAGGTTTTCAGGAGCGTCCGAGCTGGCCAACGCCAATATTTCACCCTGAGGACCAGCTACAAAACTATGCCCCCAGAACTGAATGCCGTTGGTTTGTCCCGAAGTATCTGTTTCCAAGCCCACCCGGTTCACCGAAACCACCGGCAAGCCGTTGGACACGGCATGGGCACGCTGTGAAATGATCCAGGCGTTTTGCTGCCGATCTTTTTCCTCCGCGCTGTCGCTGCTTTCCCAACCGATGGCCGTGGGATAAATCAGGATTTCTGCACCTTGCAGCGCCATCATCCGGGCTGCTTCCGGGTACCATTGGTCCCAGCACACCAGCACGCCGAGCTTTCCAACCGACGTTTGAATGGGTATGAACCCCAGATCGCCAGGGGTGAAATAAAACTTTTCGTAGTAGGCAGGATCGTCCGGAATGTGCATTTTACGGTACTTTCCAGCAATGGAGCCATCTTTTTCGAACACCACGGCGGTGTTGTGGTACAAACCAGGCGCACGCTTCTCAAACAAGGAGGCCACCAAAACGATTTTTAGTTCAGCCGCCAATGCTCCGTAAAAATCGGTGGAAGCACCCGGAATGGGTTCTGCCAGGTCAAAATGAGCCGTATTTTCAGTTTGGCAGAAATACAGGTTGTCGTGCAACTCCTGCAAAACCACCAGTTCGGCACCTTCAGCCGCCATTTTTCGAATCTGCTGTTCGAGATTTTTTCGATTGCTGTCGGTATAGTTGGTCTGAACCAGACCGGTTTTGAGGCTGCGATTCATATCGTATTTAAATTTAAAGTGTTGGACTGAAGCATTTCCCGAAGCGCAGTCCGGTTGATCTTGCCACTTTCCGTTCGCGGCAACCTGTCCAAGGTGATGATTTGTTTGGGAAACTGATGAGCCGGCAGGTTTTCGGCGTGAAGTGTCTGCGTGAGCAAGGCATCATCCAGAATGCCTTCGACGGCTAAAACAATGATTTCGCCGAATTTTTCGTCCGGAAGTGAAGAAACCGCAAAAGGTAGGTCAATGTAATCGCTCAGGAATGCTTCAAGCGTTTCAATTTGTACTTTGATGCCGCCGGTATTGATGACGTTGTCTATTCGGCCCAGGATGCGGAAACGGCCATCGCCCAGCATTTCTGCCTGGTCGGTGGTGTATAATCGGTGATCGCACACCAAGGGCGCATCGATGTTGAGGCAGTGTTCTTCGGACAAGAAAACCGTGACGGAAGGTAGAGGCGTAAAGTACTCGGAAGCTTCGAGTCCGTTGATACGACGCAACGCAATGTGGGAGAGGGTTTCAGCCATTCCGTACGAGGCATAGACCGAATTTGGAAAGGCTTGCAATGCGGTTTCCAACTTCGGATCGACAGCACTTCCGCCCACCAGCAACACGGCGATGTTTTGCAGTCGTTCCCGTTCCAGTGAAACCTGGAGGCTGTTGTAAATTTGCATCGGAACCATGGCCGCAAAACGGAATTTTAGGTTGGTGTCCTTTAAGGGATAGCCCGAAGGCGGCACCAGATGGAGGTTGAGGCCGGCTACCAGCGCGCGGACCACCATCATTTTGCCAGCAATGAATTGCAACGACATGCACAGCAGAATCCGATCGCCGGGAGCCAACCGCAATTGGTAGCAGGTGGCGCAGGCACTGTTCATCATCTGCGATTTTCGAACTCGGATGCGTTTGGGTTCGCCAGTGGAACCCGAGGTTTGAACGGTCATTTCTTCCGAATCGTTGAACCAATCGGCCAGAAAGCGGAAAAGCTCCAGGCGGAACTTCGATTCCTGAGTGTTTTCAGATGGGATTAGAGCCCTGTCTTCCAAGGTCTTCCATTCAAGTAATGCGGCAGAAGGAGAAAGCAGGCTTCCTTCCAACAGCAGGGTTTGTTTGCGACGATCGGTCTGATACATGGGTTGCTGGATTCAGATGGAGACGAAGGTACATTTTGTAGTTGGAAAACGCAAATCAAGGTCGGAACCAAAGTTTTTCACCTTCGATGACTAATGGCATCTCGACATTGTCGGAATAGAGCAGACCAGTGCCCAGTCCCTGATGGAGCGGATTGTCCAGCGTGGCGCACCATTGGGCCACGGCATTCAGGCCGATGTTCGATTCGAGGGCTGAAGTGATCCACCAACCGATGCCGCGGGCTTCTGCCAGACGAATCCATTCGGAACAACCCGATATGCCGCCGTGCAGAGTTGGTTTTAAAACTAAAAATAGTGGTAACGTGCAATCTGGTAATAAACTAGTTGTTGACGGGGCCTGATGGAACGGTTTATTGGACAATGGGTTATCCGAAAAGAAAAAGTTTTGCAACCGTTTTTTTGGCACTAATGCATCCAACAACTCCGTTTTTTGCTCCAGCGAAAAAACACCAATCAGCTCCTCGTCCAATGCAATGGGTATTGGCGAGGTTTCGATCAACGCTTGAAGTGCTTCCCATTGACCAGCCCGTATCGGCTGTTCAATGGAATGCAGGTCGAGTTCCGAAAGGCGTTTCAGCTTCTCCGGCGCTTCTTGTGGCGAAAAAGCTCCGTTGGCATCCACCCGCAGCGTCAGCGTTTCTGGGAAATATTCCTTGCGAATCTGCTTCAACAAAGCCAATTCCTCCTCAAAATTCAACGCACCGATTTTCAATTTGATGCAGCGGAATCCTTTATCCAGTTTCTCGCGGATTTGCGCCTCCATTTCCCGATAGGAATTCATCCAGATGAGCCCGTTGATGGGGATGCCTTGCTCGCCTCGGGAAAACGGTGTATCCCAGAGGGCAAAGGCGTTTGTCTGCGGTCGATGCCGGGTGTTATCCTGCAGGTGCCGTTCCTTTTCCTGCTGTTGCCGTTCATTTTCCTGAAGCTGCTTATCCCTTTCAATCAGCACCGTTAGCTGTCGCATCGCCGTTTCCAGCCCAAAAAGTATCGATGGTTGGCTTCGGAGCGCTTCGGTATCCAAAACGCCTTCAAGTTCCAACTTCAAACACGCTTCTTGCAACCGAACCGGATAATCGTCCCCGTAATCGCAACTCAAATCAGGCAACGGCGCGCATTCCCCGATGCCAATGAGTTCCGGATGCTTCAACGAGGAAACCCGCACATACCAAACGTCGTGCGTCCGATAAACACCGCGCGACGTGTCTGCCGGTTGGTGAAAATGCAACGTCCGATGCTCGATGACAGTTTTCAGCTTCATGGAAACCAGCCTTATGGAAATTTGGGGAACTTCTTAAAGTCGGGTTTTCGCTTTTCCAAGAAAGCATGTTTGCCTTCTTGCGCTTCTTCCGTCAAATAATAAAGGAGTGTGGCATTGCCGGCCAATTCCTGCAAACCAGCCTGACCATCGAGTTCAGCATTCAGCCCCAATTTGATCATGCGCAGGGCCATCGGGCTGTGTTGCAGCATTTCGGTAGCCCATTGAACCACTTCGTCCTCCAGCTTTTCTAAGGGCACTACTTTGTTCACAAGGCCCATTTCCAGGGCTTCCTGCGCACTGTACTGCCGGCAGAGGAACCAAATTTCCCTGGCTTTTTTCTGTCCCACAATCCGAGCGAGGTACGAAGAGCCGAAACCAGCGTCGAAACTGCCCACACGGGGTCCTGTTTGCCCGAAAATGGCATTCTCAGAGGCGATGGAGAGATCGCAGATCACATGCAGCACGTGTCCGCCGCCGATGGCATACCCGTTCACCATGGCGATTACTGGCTTTGGCATGGAGCGAATCTGTTTTTGGACGTCCAGAATATTCAACCGCGGAATGCCGTCCTTGCCGATGTAACCGCCCTTGCCCTTTACATTCTGGTCACCGCCGGCGCAGAAAGCCTTGTCGCCAGCACCCGTCAAAACGACCACTCCGATTTCCTGACTTTCGCGACAAATTCGCAATGCATCGCTCATTTCCATGGACGTGGTGGGGGTGAAGGCATTCCGGTATCGCTCCCGGTTGATGGTGATCCGACCGATTCCTTCAAAATAGTCGAACAAAATTTCTTCGTATTCCTTGATGGTTTCCCAGTTTCTCATTGCTGTATACTTAATTGTGATTAGTGCTGTTCATTCAATGGTTTGATCGATGCCGACCCTTCATCTTCTTGTTAGATCGTTCGTTTCCAAACGTTTTCTATGACTGTTTGTTTGTTATCATTTTTTCCATTTTCTGAGTAATCGTTCATAGGTTTTACTAGCCTCCATATTCAAATCCTCTTGGGTGAAAACCTCGAGTAAAGCAGCGGAATCCCCTTCCGAACTGCATAAAATTGGTAGTGCATCATCCAACTCCGCATCGTCCGAAGCCTGAACATATCGAATGCCAGAAGCTTCAACAAAGCCTTTAGCTTTTACATCATGACTTGCTGAAACATATTTACTTACGATGTCCGTATTTTCCAACCCCGGTAGTTGTTTGAAGATGCCGCCCCCTCCATTATTGATGAGCATTATCCGCAAGTTCGAAGGGAAAGGCTGATGGGTCAGGATGTTCAGGTCGTAAAAGAAACTCAAGTCGCCGAGCAGAACAAAAACAAGCCCTTCGCTACCAGCAGCATAGCCGCAAGCGGTCGAAAGCGTACCTTCGATCCCGCTGGTTCCACGGTTGCAAAAGACGGAAAGGTCATAGGCCTTTTTAAACAATTGCAGGTTCCGGATGGGCGAACTGTTTCCGACATACAGGGCCGTTTTAGTACCATGAAGTTCCTTATTCGTGCGCTCCAGATCCTTTACACTGCCCATTAAATCAGCGGTTTTGCTGTCCAGCAGTTGATTGACGGTATGCGGGACAGCGCGCTTATTATGGAAGGTTAAAATGCTTTCCCCGATCCCTTTCAGCAATGCCCCCGTCACGGTGATGTCCGAAAACGGCAGCGAGCGATCCGGCTCCGGCAGTTCCATGGCCGCCAGGTTCCAACGCAGCACCCAAGGACTCACCAAGTCTTCCGTCTGTTTTTTCTTCAACGTCAGAAACGATTCCAGAAAGGCTTCCGGCGTCGTTTGAATGAAATGGGTGGCATGTTGGTATGTATCCGACATCTGACCACTTAAGCCTATGTGCCAGTGCGCCTTGGGAGCGTTTTCCCGCAACCATTTCTTCACCCGTTTCGAAACGATGTGCCCACCCAGGGTGATGAGCAAATCGGGTGCGAACTCAGCAGCCTGTAGTTTGTCCCAAGTGGAAATCAAGGCATCAAAATTACCGATGCTGTCTGGCGTTGAGAAGTTACCAAGATGCTCTACCAGAACAACTTCCGAACGCTGTAGCCTGAATTTTTCAAGCAGCAGCGTCAGTTTCAACGGATGAGCAGGCAGTTGCCCGATTACAATCAAAACCTTAGATGCCCGCTCGTACATTTCCACCAACGGCTCCAAATTATTAATAACCAGCGGCGTAACCACGGTGGTCTTGCGAACTTCCGGCAACGCTTCCACCGAAAAATCAAACAGCGGCTCGGATATGGGGATGTTGATGTGTACCGGACCTCCCAGCAAAGAAGCATTCAGCGCCTCATTCACCAATCGGTTGCAATGCCACAAGTCTTCGTCCGAATCCACTTCAGGCAGCTGAACCGAACGGCGAACCAGCGATCCGAAAATCCCAGACTGGGGCAGGGTTTGCCCATCCATCTGCCCAATCCAGGCCGGTGAACGGTCGGCAGAAACCACCACCAAGGGCAGTTCCTGATAAAAAGCTTCAGCAACGGCAGGCCCATAGTTCAGCAGCGCCGTACCCGACGTACAGCACACAGCTACGGGCTTTTGAATGCGATTGATGATGCCCAGTGCAAAAAAGCCGGCACTCCGTTCGTCCACCACCGTGTGGCAGTTGAAAAACGGATCCTTCGCAAACGACTGAATAAGCGGAGCATTCCGCGAACCCGGCGAAAGGACCACTTCAGAAATGCCGTTGGCTTTAAACAAAGCTACCGTTTCCAGGACGTTTTTTTTGGAGGAATACATTGGTTTAAAGGGTGTTATTGACTAATGTTTGTTCTATCATCTAAAGTTGTGAATTCCGGGTGCTCATTAACTTTTTTCCATATCAGAATCGAAAATTCCTCGCTACTTGAGGCGGGGATCTTCAATCAACGACAGCATCGTTTGCAATTTCACTTCCGTTTCTTCCCACTCCGATTTCAGTTCCGAATCGGGCATCAAACCACCACCCGCATAGAGCATCAAGCCTTCATCATTCATGCTGGCACAACGCAGATTCACATAAAGGTCCGTTTTCCCATCCAAATGCAATGGCCCAGCAAACCCGCTGTAATAGGAGCGATCGTACCCTTCGTGTGCCAGAATCAACCGGCAGGCTTCCGTTTTTGGATACCCACAAACGGCAGGAGTAGGGTGGAGGAAGTCGAGCAAATCGCCTATGCGTCCTTGCTCAGGCATTTGGAAACGGAAATCGGTCTTGATGTGCATCAACTGCCCGGCACGGACGGTATAGGGTTCGGAAATACTGCCGATTAGGTTCTTGATACGCAGTTGTTTTTCCAAATAAGCCGTCACCACCTGTTGTTCACGGATGTTTTTGGAATCCCATGCTGCATTTTTTTTGCCATCCACCTTCGTTTTGCCGTCACCGTTCGCAGCCGTTTTGCCGTCCACTTTGGCATCCCAGTTCGATTCAACATCCTTTATTCTGCGTGTTCCTGCAAGCGCAACGGTCTGCCAACTGTCCTTTTCGCCCGACAACAACAGTTCTGGCGAACTACCGAACCAAGTGCCTGTCGAGGGCGTGTGGCACAAATAGACAAATGCATCCGGATACGTTTCACAGGCTGTACCAAACAATGCTCCGGCCGAAAATAACTCAGGCATTGGTATTTGCAAGGTTCTGGACAATACAATTTTTTCGCACGATCCGGCATGAAGTGCTTTCTGAAAAAGTTCGAACGCACCTTTATAAAGCGCGTAGTCGGCCTTAAGGGAAGCTTTCGGGGATACGACCCGTTCGGTGAAATCGTTTCTGGAAACAGATTGCGCAGCATCAAACGGCTCCGATCCATCCTGTTTAGCGTCAACATGTTCCATTGCATTCTGACTCGGTGGTTGAAACTTGGAAGCATCCAGCTTTTTCAAATTTCTTAAATACCGTAAAATCTGACTTTTTCCATGAACGGATACATCCGCCCGGATCAAAACGACCGGGTGGCTCGCATTGCTCTGAAATGGTGCCATCACAAAACCCTGCCGACTGTTCAGTTCAGCCAACGTTTCAAAGGATTCAGGCACTCCAACCACTTGCACCAGAAGTGCAGGCGAACGGCCAGGTATCCTGTAGATGGCAAAACTTCGGTTTGAAGCGGTTAAAGCATCCAGAGCGGTAAAGTCGTCAAACATCGAGGGACTATATAGATTGCAACAAAAATACAAAAAAACAGACGAGAATCACTTCCCGTCTGTTCCGAACTGCAAATTATCAATCAATCAACCTAGAAAAACAAACCAAAAATAACACACAAAAATCTATGAGTACGATGCAAATATACTTCCACCAAATACATAAATCAAATCAATATTCTTTATATTTGCATCAATCAAATCTATGTGATATGACCTTGCAACAACTTGAATACATTGTTTCGGTGGATCAGTTCCGCCATTTCGCCAAAGCAGCCGAAGATTGTCGAGTGACCCAACCCACTCTGAGCATGATGGTGCAAAAACTCGAAGACGAACTGGGTGTCAAGATCTTCGACCGCGCCAAGCACCCCATCGAGCCGACCCAAACCGGTGCCGAAATCATCGAAAAAGCCAGAGGAATCTTGGTGAATACCGAACGCCTCAAAGAATTCGTTTCCTCCGAAAAAGACGGCCTGATCTGCGACTTCCGTCTGGCCATCATACCTACCGTAGCGCCGTATTTGTTGCCCAAATTCTTCCCGAATTTCACCACCAAATTTCCGGATGTCAACCTCAAAGTGTCCGAAATTCGTACCGACACCATCATCGAATGCATTCTTTCCGGCAAAATCGATGCCGCCATCCTGGCTACTCCGCTCAAACATCCGACCATTCTGGAGATTCCACTCTATTACGAGAAGTTTGTGGCCTACGTTTCACCATCGTCCCCGTTTATTGGTGAAGAATCACTTTCAGCCGTCAATTTGCCTTTAAAAGACCTTTGGGTGTTGCAAGAAGGCCATTGCCTGCGAAACCAGATTTTCAATTTCTGCGAGGACAAAACACCTCGATCGTACATGTACGAAGCCGGCAGCATTGACACCCTCATCCGCATTGTCGATACCAACGGTGGCTACACCATCATCCCTGAGTTGCACCTGCCTTTCCTCACCGAGGATCAACGAAAAAACGTCCGCCCCATTGTGAGCCCGGAAGCCGTTCGTGAAGTTTCCCTCATCATCCATCCGGATTTTGTCCGCGAACGGGTTTTGAACGCCGTTGCAGAAACCGTTAAAAACATCATTCCGGAGCACATGCTCGATGGCAGACTTAAAAAGTTCGCCATACGATTATAGCTTTGCACCATTCATAGTTGCTTCACAAAGCGTTAACTTGCTTCACAATGCGTTTTTCTTGGGTAATTTCTGGATTCGAAGTCCTCCTTAACCGGTATGTTTAAAACGTGTCAAAAGTTCCCAAATTTTTTTTAAATTTGCACCGTTCTAAAAGCAATTAAAACAGCGTATGAATGATTTGAACGAAAAATTTCGCAAACTGATCAAACGTTTGATGGAATTTTCCCTCATGAACCGATGGATCATCTTGTTGATCGATTTGATAATCTGCATGATCGGTTACACGCTTGCCTTGTATATTCAGCAAAAAAACCTCAATTCCACACTGTCTTTTCCAAAGATGGTCGATTTGGGCGTTTCATACTTTGTCTTTACCACGATGGCTTTCATGAACTTCAAGTCCTATCAAGGCTTGATCCGCCATTCCAACTTCCAGGAAATGTGGCGTCCGTTTTTTTCACTTGCCATATCGTGCAACTTGTTGTATTTGATGATCATCTTACTCGATTATCAACTCGATCACCCCTATTTTTTCGTACTCGACCTCTTCCTGCTCAGTTTTATTCAGTTGATGGGCATTCGATTCCTCATCGTGACGCTCTACAATTATACGATGACCTATTCGAACAAGGTCCGAAAACGGATGCTTCTCTACGATACCAGCACGCACAGCATCTCGTTGGCGCAATGGATCAATCAGAGCACTGCCAATCAGCACCAGGTGGTTGGCTTCCTCAGCCGAGACACCAACGTACGCCGCACCCGCATCAACGACTTGCCCGTTTACCTGATGAACAGTGACAACCTCGACTGGTTCATGCGCAAAAACGAGGTCAGCACCATTCTTTTCCCCGACTTTAGAAGTGTCAAGAACGAAGATGCTTTTGTGTCCAAATGCATCGAAATCGGTTTGAATGTCATGGTGACACCACCGCTCGAAGGCTTGGATCAGCACAATCAAATCCGTTTTCAAATGCGCCCCATTCAGTTTGAAGACTTGCTTGGACGGGATGAAATCCAGATAGATCTAGAACGCATCGGCACCCAACTCGACGGCAAAGTCATACTCATCACCGGTGCAGCCGGGTCCATCGGAAGCGGACTGGTAGCTCAAATCGCCCAATTCAACCCCAAACTGCTCATTTTCTTCGATGTAGCCGAAACGCCCATGCATACCTTGCGAATGGACATCAGCAAGCATTATCCGGAGCTGAAATACTTGCCCATCATCGGCGACGTCCGTAATCAGGAACGCCTCGATTATGTTTTCCGGGAATACCGACCGGAGGTGGTTTACCACGCCGCCGCTTACAAGCATGTGCCCCTGATGGAAGAAAATCCCTGCGAGTCCATCTTGGTCAATGTCCTCGGCACCATGAACCTGAGCAAGATGGCCGTCAAGTACAACGTGGAGCGCTTCGTCATGATTTCCACCGATAAGGCTGTAAACCCCACCAATATTATGGGCGCCTCCAAGCGGGTGGCCGAAATCTACGTCCAGGCACTGGCAAAACACTGTGAAAAAGAGGGCCTGAAAATCCGTTTCATGACCACTCGGTTTGGTAATGTGCTGGGATCCAACGGCTCCGTTATTCCCTACTTCAAGGAACAAATTGAGCACGGCGGTCCTGTCACGGTGACCGACCCACGGATCATCCGCTATTTCATGACCATCCCCGAGGCTTGCCGGCTGGTGCTAGAAGCGGCATCCTTTGGCGAGAACGGCCAAATCTACGTGTTCGACATGGGCAGCCCCGTCAAAATCGACGAACTGGCCAAACGCATGATCGAATTGGCAGGTTTCATACCAGGCAAAGACATCAAAATCGAATACATTGGCCTTCGTCCCGGCGAGAAACTTTACGAAGAGCTGCTCAACGACAAAGAAACCACCATCAGCACCGAGCATGAGAAAATCACAGTTGCCAAAGTCCGCTCGTACGATTTGATAGAAGTGGAAGAATCCATCCGACTCCTCATTGCCACCTCCAAGCAAGTCAATGTGCCTGAAACCGTGAAACTGATGAAGAAAATGGTGCCTGAATTCAAAAGCCAAAATTCTCCCTACTCCGAATACGATACTTGATCTTATCACTAATTCATTAAAAAATTATGTCAAAAGTTGCATTGATTACCGGTATTACTGGTCAGGACGGCGCATACCTTGCCGAGTACCTCATCCGTAAAGGTTACATCGTACACGGTATCAAACGCCGTTCCTCCATGTTCAATACCGACCGCATCGACCACCTATACCAAGGTCCATGGGAAGAAAACCGAAATCTGATCCTCCACTACGGCGATTTGACCGACAGCATGAACCTCACCCGCATCATCGGTGAAACCAAGCCCGACGAAATCTACAACCTGGCCGCCATGAGCCATGTCAAAGTGAGTTTCGACACCCCTGAATATACTGCCAATGCCGATGGGCTAGGTACCTTACGCATTCTTGAAGCCGTTCGCTTGCTCGAACTGACCAAGAAAACCCGCATTTATCAAGCATCCACTTCCGAACTCTACGGCTTGGTACAGGAAGTCCCTCAAAAGGAAACCACACCCTTTTATCCCCGCAGCCCATACGCCGTGGCAAAAATGTACGCCTACTGGATCACGGTCAATTACCGCGAAGCTTACGGCATGCATGCCAGCAACGGTATCCTGTTCAACCATGAGTCTCCGCTTCGTGGCGAAACCTTCGTGACCCGCAAAGTGACCCGAGCAGCCTCCCGCATTGTTTTGGGCATGCAGAAGAACCTCTTTCTGGGCAACCTTTCCTCCCAGCGTGACTGGGGCCATGCTAAAGATTACATCAAGGCCATGTACCTCATGCTGCAACAAGATCAACCGGATGATTACGTCATCGCTACCGGTGTGACCACCACCATTCGCGAATTTGTTCGTATGGCCTTTTCCGAAGTCGGTGTCGCAATCGATTTTAAGGGAGAAGGCGCCGACGAAAAAGGCTTTCTGGCCGGTATTGACAAAGCCCTTTTCGACCAACGGGTAGGGGCCGAACACTACGAAGCTTTTGCCGCACGCATGGGCGACAAACTGGTTGGCGTGGACAAAGCCTATTATCGTCCCACCGAGGTGGAATTGCTCATCGGCGATGCCACCAAAGCGCGTACCAAGCTGAACTGGACCCCCCAATACGACCTCAAAGCCTTGTGCGAAGACATGATGCTGAGCGACATCAAACTCATGAAAAAGGAAACCTACCTCAAAGATGGCGGTTACCGCATCATGAATTATTTCGAATAAACCATGCAGAAAGACGCAAAAATATACTTGGCCGGTCACACGGGTCTGGTCGGTTCAGCCATTCTTAAGAATCTGAAATCCAAGGGTTACCACAACTTCCTACTGCGAACCATACAAGAACTCGATCTCACCAACCAGGCTGCCGTTGCCGACTTTTTCGCTACCGAGAAGCCTGACTACGTTTTCCTGGCCGCTGCTCATGTGGGCGGAATCGTTGCCAATTCCCTGTATCGCGCCGATTTCATCTACATCAACATGCAGATTCAGAACAACATCATCCACGAATCCTGGAAAAATGGCGTGAAGAAACTGCTTTTTTTGGGCAGCACCTGCATCTATCCACGCGATGCACCCCAACCCATGCCCGAAGACAGCCTGCTCACTTCGCCCCTCGAATACACCAACGAGCCCTACGCCATCGCCAAGATTGCCGGGCTGAAAATGTGCGAAAGCTTCAACCTGCAGTACGGCACCAACTTCATTGCCGTGATGCCCACCAACCTGTATGGCCCCAACGATAATTTCAACCTCGAGAAGAGCCATGTATTGCCAGCAATGATTCGCAAGGCGCATCTGGGCAAATGCCTGATGAACAATGATTGGACAGCTCTGCGTCACGATTTCAGCCGTTATCCGGTGGAAGGCGTGAACGGTGACAGCAGCGAAGATGCTATTTTGAACGTGCTTGCCAAATACGGCGTAACCAAAGATCAAATAGCCCTTTGGGGCACCGGCACACCCTTCCGCGAATTTCTATGGAGCGAAGACATGGCCGACGCCTGTGTGTTCATTATGGAAACGGTTTCCTTCAACGACTTGAAAGGCTCCGACACTGAAATTCGCAATTGCCACATCAACATCGGCACTGGTAAAGAAATATCAATCAAACAGTTGGCTGAACTGGTTAAAAGCAAAGTCGGCTATGAAGGCGCGCTTTTCTTTGATGTGACCAAACCCGACGGCACCCTGCGCAAACTCACCGACCCGTCCAAATTGCACAACCTGGGCTGGCACCACCGCATGGAAATCGAAGACGGCATCGAAACGATGTACCGCTGGTATTTAAATTAGAAAATAGTATATTTACACTATGAAACAAGCAGGATGCACAAGCATCGAAGATCTTCCCAGCAAGCAGCGGGAAATCTCCGATTCCGGCGAGGAAATAAGTTTAAGCACTAACCACGCCGCAAGCAACGTGGAAAGTGCACCCTGAATTCAAGTATGTGATCATTCGAAATGCGCATTTAGTCCGTCCTTAAAAATATTGTATGAAAGGCATCATTTTAGCCGGTGGGAGTGCCACTCGTCTTTTTCCGCTTTCTAAAGCAATTTCCAAACAAATCATGCCGGTTTACGACAAGCCCATGATTTATTACCCCTTGTCCACGCTCATGCTGGCCGGCATCCGCGAAGTGCTCATCATCTCCACGCCGAGGGATTTACCCATGTTCCGCGATCTGCTGGGCACTGGCGAAGATCTTGGCATGTCGTTTCAGTACAAGATTCAAGACATACCCAACGGATTGGCTCAAGCCTTCGTTCTAGGTGCCTCCTTCTTGAACGGTGAGCCCGGCTGCCTCATTTTGGGCGACAACATGTTCTATGGTCAAAACTTTTCCTCGATGCTGAAACGCGCCGCCCACATCGACAAAGGCGCCTGCGTTTTCGGTTATTACGTTAAAGATCCCCGCGCGTATGGCGTGGTTGAATTCGACGCCGATGGCAAAGTGCTTTCCCTCGAAGAAAAGCCCGAGCATCCCAAATCCCATTATGCCGTCCCCGGTTTGTACTTCTACGACAGCTCCGTCACCGCCAAAGCTGCCGCGCTAAAGCCTTCTGCCCGTGGCGAATATGAAATAACGGACCTGAACAAAGTGTATTTGGAAGAAGGAACCCTGCAGGTTGAAATCTTCGGTCGCGGTTTCGCCTGGCTCGATACCGGTAGTTGCGACAGCTTGCTGGACGCCTCCAATTTCGTATCCACCATTCAAAATCGTCAGGGTTTTTATGTTTCCTGCATCGAGGAAATCTCTTGGCGCAACGGCTGGATCAACAACGAACAGTTGCTCGCTTTGGGTCGCAAACTAGACAAAACCGAATACGGTCGGTACATTCTGGCATTATCAGAATAATCTCACATTTTAAACGAAACACATTACATTTGAACCTGCAACCAGCCTGAAAAATTTCAAAAAAACGCTTCAGGAACTGCATCATATCCATTTTTTATGAAAACCTACATCGTTACCGGAGGCGCCGGATTCATCGGAGCCAATTACATTAAATTCCTGTTGTCCACCTACCAAGACGTTCAGCTCATCGTGCTCGACTCGCTCACCTACGCCGGTAATCTGGGAACCATCGCCAACAACGTGGACGCCATCACCAACGATATGGGCATCATCGCCAAGGATTTGGCCGGTAGCCGCTGCATTTTCGTGAAAGGCGATATTTGCGACCCTGTCCTCGTCAACAGCCTCTTTGAAACCTACCCAGTGGAAGTGGTGGTCAATTTTGCCGCCGAAAGCCATGTGGACCGTAGCATCGAAAACCCTCGTCTCTTCCTGGAAACCAACATCATGGGCACCCAGAATCTGATGGACGTCGCTCGCAAGCATTGGGTCACCGGCAAGGACGACAAAGGCTATCCCACTTGGAAGGAAGGCGTTCGTTACCACCAAGTTTCCACCGACGAAGTGTATGGAAGCCTCGGCGCCGAAGGCTATTTCACCGAAACCACACCACTCGATCCCCGCAGCCCGTATTCTGCCTCCAAAACCTCGGCAGACCTCATCGTCAAAGCCTATATGGAAACCTTCAAGTTTCCCGCCACCATCACCCGTTGTTCCAACAACTACGGTCCCTTCCATTTCCCCGAAAAGCTTATTCCCCTCATCATCAAGAACATCCTCGAAGGCAAAAAGCTTCCCGTCTATGGCGACGGTACCAACGTCCGTGACTGGCTCTATGTATTGGACCACTGCAAAGCCATCGACAAAGTGGTTCGCAACGGTCGAGTGGGAGAGATCTATAACGTCGGCGGCCACAACGAAAAGCAAAACATCGAGATCGTGAAGCTCACCATCGACACCATCAAACGCCTCATGCTTTCTGAACCTCATTATCAGTCTGTTCTGAAAACCGACCTGAGCAACCTCAACTACGACCTCATCACCTACGTCGCCGACCGTCTCGGCCACGACCAGCGCTACGCCATCGATCCCACCAAAATCAGTGACGAACTCGGTTGGTTGCCGGAAACCAATTTCGCCACCGGCATCGAGCTGACGATTCGGTGGTATTTGGAAAATCAGGCTTGGACCAACGAAGTTACTTCGGGGGATTACCAGAAGTATTACCAAACGATGTACGGTAATCGCTAGTGGATCTGGTAATGATTGATTACTTGATTTAGCAAGTTAATTGATTTCGCTTGTTGCATTGATTTAGTAAGTTGCATTGATTTAGTAAGTTGCATTGATTTAGTAAGTTGCATTGATTAAGTAAGTTGCATTGATTAAGTAAGTTGCATTGATTAAGTAAGTTGCACTGATTAAGTAAGTTGCACTGATTAAGTAAGTTGCATTGATTAAGTAAGTTGCATTGATTAAGTAAGTTGCATTGATTAAGTAAGTTGCATTGGTTTAGATAATAGCAAGCAATTATATAAAAAATTATGAATTTTATAGAACAAGAAATCCCCGGTGTTTTCATCATTGAACCCAAGGTAAACATCGACCCCAGAGGCTATTTCATGGAAGCCTGGAAAAAAGCCGAATTCGAAAAGCACATTGGCCCCGTTCAATTCATCCAAGACAACGAATCCAAATCCACCTTCGGCGTCCTTCGTGGCCTCCACGCCCAATCCGGTTCCGCAGCCCAGGCCAAACTGGTCCGCGTCATCCAAGGTGCCGTCCTTGATGTTGTAGTCGATGCACGCAAAAATTCCCCTACTTTCGGTCAATACGTCGCTGTCGAACTTTCTGCCGAAAACAAACGTCAAATGTTTGTTCCTCGGGGCCTGTATCACGGATTTCTGGTGCTATCCCACGAAGCCATTTTCTCCTACAAAGTCGATAATCCCTACAATCAATCCTCTGAAATCGCGCTGAACTATGCCGATCCAACCATCAACATCGAATGGCCGATCGATTTTCAGGAATTGGTTCTATCGCCAAAAGATGTTGCCGCACCCTTTCTGGGACAGGCTTACAACTTCGAATCCTAGTTGCAGATTCACCCTTTGTTTCCAGTCCATTGTCTCCAATTCAACCCTTAACTGCAAGGAAATGGCTCCATTCAAAAAAATAGTATCCCAATGAATAAACGAATTTTTGTTTCAGGTTGTTACGATATGCTTCACAGCGGCCACGTCGCATTTTTCAAAGAAGCCGCCTCTTACGGTGATTTATTCGTTGGTATCGGCTCTGACGCCACCATCCGCGATCTGAAAGGTCGAAGCACGGTCAATTCCGAACAGGAACGCCTCTACATGGTCAAATCCTGTCGCTACGTCACCGACGCCTGGGTGAACAAAGGCTCCGGCATCCTCGATTTTGAAACCGACCTCCGCGAATTCCGCCCCGACGTCTTTGTGGTCAACGAAGATGGAAATTCCCCCGCCAAAGAAAAACTTTGCACCGAACTCGGCATCCATTACCTCATCCTAAAACGCATTCCCGAAGCCGGCCTCCCACCTCGCTCCACCACCGCCCTTCGAACCGGTGAAGCCCAATGCCAGCTTCCCTTCCGCCTTGACCTTGCCGGCACCTGGATTGACCAACCCTACGTCAACAAATTCGGTGCAGGCTGGGCCCTCACCATCTCCATCGAACCCACCATCGAGTTCATGGAACGCTGCGGTATGTCCACCTCCACCCGCAACGCCGCCCGCAAACTCTGGCCCTACCAATTGCCCCTCGACCATCCCGAAAAACTCGCCGAAATCCTCTTTCGCTTCGAAAACGAACCCGGTCGCACCGAAATATCCGGCGCCCAAGACTCCATCGGCATCTGCATGCCCGGCCTCAACCGCCATTTTTATGACGGCGGCTACTGGCCCTCCAAAATTGAATCCTGCCACGACGAATCCATCCTCTCATGGCTCGAAGACCACCTCTGCATGGTCCTCCTCTGGCCCCGCGTCCAAGGCCTTAACCTTCTACAAGAAACATACATCGACGCCTCCAACGTCCTAGCCCTCACCACTGCTGCCTCATCCGCCTGGGATGCCATCCTTCAAAAGGATTTAACCGCCTTCGCCGCTGCCTTTTCCGCCTCTTTCAATGCTCAAATCACCATGTTCCCAGCCATGATGAATCCAGCCGTTTACGAAGCCATCGACCTCTATAAAGACCATGCCCTCGCATGGAAAATGCCCGGCGCCGGCGGTGGCGGCTATCTCGCTTTTGTTTGCGAAAAACCGCTGGAAAATTCCATTCGAATCAAGATTCGACGTAAAGGAATGTAATACTACTTCAGCAGCAATCGCAACTTTGGTTTTGCAATCGCAGCTTTGGTTATGCTATCGCAGCTTTGGTTATGCTATCGCTTTATGAATTTTATTTGCAATTTCCGATTTTTTATTTGCCCTAATTCTGTAGCAAAACCAATAGCATATTAAAATTCCATGCACATTTCATGCAAGTAATGCCAATTTTATGCAAGTAATGCCCATTTTATATATGCCTTGCCAAAAAGTGAAAAATTATTATCGCCAATATATTGGTAGTAATACCTCCAAACTGGTTTTCAAATAAGCCACTCCAACTTTAGGCATGTCATTCCAATTTCATGCAAGTAATGCCCATTTTATGCAAGCCGGCCTTTTAATATATGCCTTGCCAAAAAGTGAAAAATTATTATCGCCAATATATTGGTAGTAATACCTCCAAACTGGTTTTCAAATAAGCCACTCCAACTTTAGGCTTGTCAAACCAATTTCATGCAAGTTATGCCCATTTCATGCAAGTTATGCCCATTTTATGCAAGTTATGCCCATTTTATGCAAGTTATGCCCATTTTATATATGCCTTGCCCAAAAGTGGAAAAGTATTATCGCCAATATATTGGTAGTAATACCTCCAAACTGGTTTTCAAATAAGCCACTCAAACTTTAGGCATGTCATTCCAATTTCATGCAAGTAATGCCCATTTTTATATGCCTTGCCCCAAAAGTGGAAAATTATTAGTAGATTATTGCGCATTATTATTAAAAGCAATTTTCCGATCTACTAAGAAACGAGTGTTCCTTTTTCTTTTGCTTTATAAGTAAACAAACGGAAAGTCTTTTTTGCCTAATTTTTGAGGTTGCGATTAATAGAATGTGTTAAGCTTAAAACTGCTCATATATTGGCGATAATAAAATTTGATTATTACAATGTGATGTTTTTTTCAATAAAATGCAAAACCGCGTCATTAAAATAACTTAACAGTAGTCTCCATTAATGTGATAACAGCATCAGATTGCGTGTATCAGATTGCGTGTATCAGATTGCGTGCATCAGATTGCGTGCATCAGATTGCGTGCATCAAATTGAATACAATTTATTACTGCTCATATATTAGCGATAATAAATTTCACACTTTTGAGCAAGGCGTTTTTTTAATAGTTGAAATCTATTCCATTAGATGACAGAACGTCTTTACTTGCAATGTATTTATTTACACCTTATTACATAAATTACGATAGCAGAGTAGCTTTAACCCCTATAAAAGATTATTTATTATTGTTTCTTGACTTGCTTCTTGATTAGCTTTAAAACATTCTTTTTCAATTGCCTCCAATTCCGCAAACGGATCCCATGAATAGTCCGCAGTTTGGGAACTCACATTTTTCCATTTTCGTTTAGGGGTTGGTTTTTTGAATCTAGTTGGATCATCTTCAAAATCAAGGAGTCTCTCTAGTTCTGCGTGGCTTCGTATTCGTGATGAAAAGTAGGTGCCATTTTTACAAAGTTTAGGGCGCTTTATTACACCTGAAGAAACTAAGCCGTAGAAGTCGGCTTGTGAAAAAAGTTTTTCAAAATGGATAAGATCATTCATTGTTTCAGCTATTTTGAGAAGTGAAACAAAGGATATTTCACCAGTTTGTTCGAATCTTCGCAGACTTGAATAGCTAATTTTGGACAATTTGGATAATTCAATCTGAGAGTAGCCTTTGACAAGTCGAGTTTTGCGGACTCGCTCTGCAACATACAATTGTAATTCTTCCAGGGATTGGGTTTTTCGATGTACTTTCATACAACAAAAAAAGGGTTTTGTACTCTATTATCGTTAGAGTTTCAAATTAAAATCAGAAAAAATCAACTCATTTCAGATGTTTAAAGAAATAACTGCGTTGTTTTTCTTTTTCGGCTTTGGTTCGGGCTGTGAATATTGGTTTGAGGGTGTAGGGATGAAGGCCGGTGTAATAGATTTCGGTGGCTAGGGTCATGGGGGTTGGGGTGAAATCCTGGACTTGTTCGAGTTTGAAGTGGAGCTTGCGGGCTTCGGAGGCGAGGTTGGCCATGTCTGGCTCGGTGCAACCAGGGTGGGAGGAAATAAAATAGGGAATCAACTGCTGACGGCCTGATCCGGGCACTTTTTGGAGTGAATCGCCGGTTGTTCCTCCTCGATTTGAGCCATTCAAAGCTCTTTGATTTGTGCCAAATTGATTTAACCTTTCATCTTCCAGCTTTTCAAAGAGCTTGTTGAATGCTTTGAACTGATCAAAAGATGGTTTCCGCATTAATTCGAGAACGGTGTTGCTGGTATGTTCGGGCGCAACTTTAAGTCGACCAGATACATGCTTGAAGATAACCTCGCGGGCGTAAGCTTCGGCATTTTTGTCAATACGATCGTTGGGGTTGGAGTGGTTGTTAAAGTTGGGGTTGGAGCGGTTGTCAAAGTTGGGGTTGGAGCGTTTGTCAAAGTTGGAGTTGGAGTGGTTATCGAAGTTGGAGTGGTTATTCGAGTGCGAGCTTGTTAGTAAGTCGTAGCGGATGCCGCTGCCGATGAAAGATTTTTTGATGCCGGGGAGGGCATCAACGGCACGGTAGAGGTCGAGTAGGTGACCATGATCGGTATTGAGGTTGGGGCAGATGCGGGGATGAATGCAGGATGGTTTTTTACAGGAAGCGCAAATGGAAAGGTCGCGGCCTTCCATGCGGTACATGTTGGCGGAGGGTCCACCGAGATCGCTCAAATAGCCTTTGAAATCGGGGCGGTCGGAAAGGAGGCGGACTTCGCGCAAAACAGATTCTTTGCTACGATTCATTACAAATTTGCCTTGGTGGGCGGAAATGGTGCAGAAGGCACAACCGCCAAAACAGCCGCGGTGAATGTTTACCGAGAACTTGATCATTTCGTAGGCGGGGATGGTCTTGCCTTTGTATTTGGGGTGGGGTAGGCGCGTGTAAGGATACTCGTAACTGCGGTCCAATTCGGAGGTGGTGAGGGGAGGAAATGGTGGATTAACGACCAACTCCATGGTTCCGACTTGCTGAATCAAGGTATTGGCATTCAGCTTATTGGATTCCTCTTCGATGTGACGGAAGTTCTCAGCCTGTTTGCGTTTGCTCCTCAAGCAATCCTCGTGACTGTATAATCGCAGAATTTGGGAATCAGAAAATGCAGATGCAACGGCCAAATGAGAATCAGGTTTTGGGGCGGATAGATATGGTTGGTGGGTGGGTGTTGGTGAGTCAAAATCCAAATGGGAATCAGGGTTTGGGGCGGATGGATTTGGTTGGTGGGTGGGTGTTGGAGAGGAAATGGGTTGTAAGAAAACGGTTTGTTGGATGTCGTGAATAGAGGAGAAGGCCTCGCCGGCCAAGAGGCGCTGGCAAAGAGCGAGAAGCGGCTTTTCACCCATTCCGTAGATGAGCAAGTCGGCATTGGAATTAATCAGGATGCTCGGCATCAACGAATCGGACCAGTAATCGTAATGGGTTAGGCGACGGAGGGAAGCCTCGATGCCCCCAATGACGATGGGAACGTCAGGATATAATTGTTTGAGAATGTTGCAATAAACGGTAGTGGCGTAATCGGGGCGGGCGCCGGCTTTGCCATCGGCAGTGTAGGCGTCATCGGAGCGGAGGCGCTTACCGGCCGTGTAGTGATTGACCATGGAATCCATGTTGCCGGCAGTAACGGCGAAAAAAAGTCTGGGGCGGCCCATTTTGGTAAAATCACGGTGATCACCCCGCCAATCGGGTTGGGGAACCAAAGCAACCTGAAGCCCTTGCGCTTCCAGCAAACGGCCTATCACCGCTGCCCCAAACGAAGGATGATCTACGTAAGCATCGCCGGAGAAAAGTACGACATCCACTTCACTCCATCCACGAAGCTCCAGCTCCTTCTTAGTCGTTGGCAAAAAATCGGTCAAGCGGTATTCTACTGGCATTTCTAATATCTATTAATTCAAGTCTTTGTCTTTTTTGAAATTCATTTTGTGTATTTAAAGTAGTCAACTAAATTAAACTTGTTTTCCAGTATTCTAAATCGGCGCTAATTTCATATAGTTGCATCCATAACAATTTTTATTCATAGGAACATCCTAATTTTTCTTATTGGTCCTATAGAACTCTTATGCATCATGTTCATAAACTTAGACATTAGTTGCAACTTGCTCGTTTAAAATTTTAAATCATTTTCAATGGTTTCGAGCAGCAACGATTATTCCAAATCAACGACCGTAATGCCGGCGCCCCCAAACTGAATGTGCTCGTCGGCAAACTTGCGAACGCTCGGCACGGTGGAAAGGTATTGACGAATCAGTTGCCGAAGCACCCCGGTTCCGGTGCCGTGCAGAATCCGGATGCGGGAAACACCCGTCATGATAGCGTCATCCACATAATACATCACCGTTTGCAGTGCCTCGTCACCCCGTTGGCCTCGAACATCAATTTCCTGACGAAATTGCAGCTTCTTTTCGTGGATGTCGTCCGATGTGCGTCTGCCAAGCGTGGTGTAAGGGTTTTCCTTCTCCTTTTGGGGTTTGGCGGACTCCAAATTTTCCAACAGCACCGTCGATTTTACCGAGCCAAAACCTATGACAGCTTTCAACCCTTTGATTTCCAAGATGCTGCCCACCGTATTTTGTCCCTTGATGCGAACGGTATCTTTGACAGCCAATGCTTTTTGCGAAGTCCCATGTTTAATATGGGTGTTAGCATTATTCGCATAACCTGTTGCCCTCCGATCTTTCCCCTCTTCTTTACGCCTAATCTTCTCTATTTTGGCAGCCAACCGCTTTTGAATCAACGGTTCATCCGAGTCCGAAGAGCCCGATAAGCCTGAAAAAACCGATTTATCTGACGACCTCAATGTCCCCGAACCCGTCCTGAATTCGTCCGATTCAGCTGAAACCGAATCTTTGAACCCTTGCAATTCCTTGCGAAGTTCCTGCGTACGCATTTTCTCAGCCTGCGCCTCCTTAATACCCCGAATCGTATTCTCAACCAACGCATTGGAATCGTTTAAAATCTGAGTGGCATCCGTTTTTGCCTTCAAAATGATTTCCTTTCGCTCCTTATTCAACACCATTAGATCAGCCTCGTACTGCTCCGTCAAAGATGCCAGCTTTTTTTCCTGCTGCCGAATGCTTTGCCGCTTGTTTTCCCAATACCGCTTGTCACGAACAATATCTTGGAGAAATTTATCCATGTCTATGTAATCGGAACCCACTTTGGCTGAAGCCTCGGCAATCACTTCTTCGGGAAGCCCAATTTTACGAGCAATCTCAATGGCAAAGGAACTGCCAGGACGACCAGTTTCCAACACAAACAGCGGTCGCATCTCGTGCCGGTCGTACAACATCGCACCATTCAGCAAGCCATCGTGCTCATCGGCATAATGCTTCAGGTTGCTGTAGTGGGTAGTTATGACCCCAAAAGCACCCTGCGCGTTGAACCGATCCAAACAAGATTCTGCGATGGCACCCCCAATTTTGGGCTCCGTTCCCGATCCGAATTCATCGATGAGCAGCAGAGAGCCACCTTGCGCATGCCGCAAAAAATATTTCATGTTCAGCAAATGAGAGCTGTAGGTACTTAAGTCATTTTCAATGGATTGCTCGTCACCGATGTCGATAAAAAGCCGTTCGAACAAACCCACGCGGGAGCTATCGTGCAACGGAATCATCAAACCGCATTGCACCATGTATTGCAACAATCCCACCGTCTTTAGGCAAACCGATTTGCCCCCAGCATTGGGCCCGGAAATAATTAGAATCCGATTGAATGCATTTAGCGAAAGCGTCAACGGCACCACTTCCTTTTGCTGTTTCCGCAGCGAAAGCATCAGTAACGGATGCACCGCCTTGATCCAATCCAGCGAAGGAGCATCCTCCATTCGTGGACGAATCGCCTGGATGTCAAGCGCCAATCGAGCCTTCGAACGTACAAAATCGATCTCACCCAAAAAATGATAGGACGAAGCCATTTCAACAGCAAACGGCCGAACGAAATCTGAAAAAGCAACCAAAATGCGAATAACTTCCCGCCGTTCCTCGTTTTCCAGTTCACGAATGCGGTTGTTGGCTTCCACCAGTTCCTCCGGCTCAATGAAAACCGTTTTCCCAGTGGCAGATTCGTCGTGAACGATGCCGCGAATCTTGCGTTTGTACATGGGCGAGACCGGAATCACCAACCGACCATCCCTCATGCTGGGCGAAGCATCCTTTTCTACAAAACCCTCTCGCTGAGATTCTTTCATGATCTGCTGAAGCCTTCGTGACAAGCCGTTCATGGTTTGAGTGAGTTCGCGACGAATGCGAGAAAGTTCAGGCGAAGCGTTGTCCAGAATTTTGCCGAACTTCGATAAAAGTCCATCTATTTTCTTCAGCACTTCCGGATAGACCGCAGTGGAACCGGCCAAGGCAGAGAGCCGAGGGTAAGAGGAGTATCCTTCGGAATCCGGCGCAAAGAACCGAACAATTCGATAAATGCTGTCCAGCGAACGCCGCAAATCGAACACTTCCGCTTCGTCCATCCAGGTGCCTTCAATGCGTATTCGCTTCAAGGCAGGACGAACATCCAGAAAATAGCTTTCCGGAAACGATTGTTCCTGCTGAATGATGCGCCTGAATTCATCGCCGCGGTCCAATTGTTCCGCGATGGCATCAAAATCGGTTAGAAAAGACAGTTCATCCACCTTTTCCTGACCCAGACTGCTCGAACAACTCTTTTTAAGAAGCTGCCGAATCTGGTCAAAACCAATTTTTTGTTCGAAATTCTCCGGATAAATCATGCCCATTCACGCGTCATAGCGCAAAGATAGGGATTTTATGTCTAATCAGACATGACCTCAAAAACATAACCGACACCCCGCACCGTCTTAATCCGAACGTCCGCATCATCGGCCAAATATTTGCGCAGATTGTAAAGAAACACATCCAAGCTCTGACTGTTCATATACTGATTGCCCTTCCAAACGTCGTTTGCAATCATTTCTTTGGTCACCAATTGCCCCTTGTTTTTGATCAGCAATTCGAGCAGCACCGCTTCCGTAACCGAAAGTTCAAAGCGATTGCTCTTAGATTCAAGCGTTTGCCTTTTAGAATCAAATTTATACGAACCAAAAACATACTGGCTTTCTGAGAGGACGGCAACCGGTTCAGCCACACTGCTTGCCGGTTTTGGCGACGCACTGATTCGACGCAACAGTACCTGAATGTAGGCATCGAGTTCAGCCGGTAAAAAAGGCTTTTTAATGTAATTGTCAATGCCGATGCTGTAGGCTTCCACAATGGTCTTTGCGGAAGAAACCCCTGTTTCGAGGATGATGGGAATATACGGATTTTTTTGCCGCAATATCTTTACCATTTCCAATCCAGTCATTCCAGGCATTTCCACGTCCGAAACCACGACATCCGGCACGAAGGAATCGAAAGCCACCAAGCCCGCTTTGGGGTTTTGGCACCACATCACCTCGTAATCGCCAATCAATTCCATCCCCTCCTTGATGATGAAACCTAGGATGTCATCGTCTTCAACCAACAGTAGTTTTATCATTTTTAGTACACCTTATATATATAGCAACATTTTAAACCGGCAAATGTATGCAGAATTCCGTACCGACGCCTTCCTGGCTGGTCACCTCAATACTGCCTTTGTGGGCATGAACCACCTTGTTGACATAATTCAAACCAATGCCGAAACCATCAATGCCTTTACCCTGCACCCTGTTCCCGCGTTCGAAATTATCGAAGATGTGTTTCAGCTCGTTTTCTGCAATGCCGAACCCATTGTCTTTGAGGCGGAACTCCAGCTTGTTGTCGGCAATGCCGGCAGAAATCTCAATCTTCACTTGCTCTTCCGAATACTTCATCGCATTATCGATGAGGTTGTTCAACACGTTCTCCATGAGGAAGGGGTCGAAATTCCCCATCAACGCTTCCGGTTGGCACGAGCATGTCAATTCCACAATTTTTCGCCGGAAATTGTTGGACCGGTGTATTTCTACAATTTTCTCAACAAAAGGCTTCACTTCGGTCGGAGAGGGGTTGGTCGTAATTTTGGAATGCTCCGCTTTGGCCACCAGCAAAATCCGATCCACCGTGCTCAACAACTTGGAACTCGATTCCTTCATCATGCCGTAATACCGCTGCCGGGCTTCCGGTTTTTCCTCGAAAATGCCTGTGGACAATTGGGATGATGCCATGTAGATGCCGCTGATGGGGGTTTTGAGTTCGTGCGTCAACGCATGGGTGTATTCTTTGATGAAGCTAACGAACTTCGCTTCCTTCAACGTACTCCTTAATAAATAGATCAAAACGACTCCTATTATTATAACGAGAATAATTGAAACGGCAATGATGATTTGGGCTTGGCGGAGAATGGATTGAAGTGGGTTTACCAAAGTAACCATGGCATATTGGTTTTTGGTTATTTTTCCAAAAAAAGTAAACTTGTCTGGTTTGGCCTTTTCTTTAACTTTGCTGGAGACCAACGATAGAGAATACTTAGCAGGAAAACCGATGAATTTCAAAAGATTGGCTTTGAAAATGCTATCAAGATTTTTTAATTTGCATGGTTGCTCCATTGTAATTAAGAAATCTTGCATAAAACCTGAGAAACCATCGTCTTGATTCGAGTTGGAACTACTAATTTTCTTGCCTTTTACAGGAATCTCTGGGCCTGTTGTCGCAGCCATTTTAAATTTTTTCCCAAAAGTTAGATCCATTCGGCATTTCAAATCATCTTCAATGGAAATTATTAAGCTTTTATTCGCTTTCTCTAAAATGTCATGCTCCATTAATACGAAGGAGTTCTTAAACCATGAATATTGCAGGAACAAAAGTCCCAATATACCAAGTACTGCGAATATTCTGATGAATTTAGCTGTTTTCATTAAGATTCAGATGTGTTCTTGCAAAGATATAAGAATACCTTAAGATTATACAAGGTTTCATTAAGGGAATATGCACCCCTTCAATCTTATTTTTGTAAAAAAATAAGATCAGCTATTTTATCACTCTAAAAACTCAGCATTATGAAAACGAATTTAGTTAAGAAAGGTTCAGAAAAAAACATTGAAATGTTCCAAATGACAAACGAAGAACTTGCATCCGTCAATGGAGGTAAAATGGAAATGTACAAAGACGAAGATGGAAATTGGGTTTTTGTATACAGACCAGGGGTTAGATCATCGTCTTTTAGTTCATTTTATCACCACGATTAATTTTCAAGTAGCTCACAAACTACCTCATATTAAAATACTTGCATAATATTATAAGCATGTCAAACCTCATTCTCAATCAAAAAGAAATTTTCCGCGCAGAGCGGTTGTTCTCGGAGCGAGTATCCGGTCCAATTTCTACGAACGCGTTTTACCAAGCCGATGGCGACTTTAGCCGCTCCATCTCCAGGTTGGTAAACGACACGAAGAAATACCGGGTAGTGCGTCTATGAACAAATATTTCCACCTGTTTTCCTGTTGCATACCGGTTAAAGGAGCCCGTAAAGCAGTGATTTGTGATCTGCAGCGCAACATCATACAGCCCATTCCCATGCCTTTATACGAGATGCTGGTACTGGACGATACGAAGAAAACGAAATCGGTGGAAGAAATCACACTGCAGTATGGTCTTAAAGACAAGCAGTTAGTAGAAGAATATCTAACCTTTCTATATCACAACCAGTTTGGTTACACCACCGACAGTCCTGTCAGTGCACTGCATCTCAACCTGGACGAATACGATGAGAGCCGAAGTATTACAAACGCGATTGTAGATTACGACGCCAACTCCCATCACTCCTTAAAAAACCTTGCCCCGCAACTACATGCATTAGGTTGCTTGGCTCTTGAAATTCGTTTTTATTACCCTGTTTCTAGCGAGAAACTGGTTTCTGAGTTGAATCATCTGCAGAATACCTCCATGAAGACACTCGAGATCCTTGTGGAACATTCTGAAGACTTCGAACTTGATAAAATACTAGATCTTAAAAACACTTATCCGATTTTGCGAAAAATCACCATAAGTAATTCCTGTGAGAACACGGTGTATCACCGTGAAGAGTTAACAATTATCTATACCTGCGACGTTATTCGTGATGAAAAGTGTTGCGGGGTGACCAATGAGTTTTATTGTATAGCTGAGACGAAACTTTTTATTGAATCTGTACACTTCAACAGCTGTCTGAACAAGAAGATCGCGGTTGATAAACAAGGTTTCATCCGAAATTGCCCGTCAATGAGCAATCATTACGGGCACATTTCGGTGAAATCGTTGGCTGAAGCCGTCAATAACGAAAACTTCCGCAAAGTTTGGACCATCAACAAAGACCAAATCGAAGTCTGTTCCGACTGTGAGCTTCGGTACGTATGCCAAGATTGCCGTGCTTACATTGAAGACGAAAAGAACATTTTTTCCAAACCAGTGAAATGCAAATACGATCCCTATCAATAGATGGTGGTCGTTTTTTTATGTATATTTGCTACTGAAAGTACTTTTTCAATCTTGTCTTAATCTGAATTGAATCTTAATGAAATCTTTCCCACACTTTACGCAATTGGATGCCATGGATTGTGGTCCAACCTGTTTGCGAATGATTGCCAAATATTATGGGAAAAGCTATTCGCTTCAATATCTGCGTAATAGAAGCTTTCTAACCAAGACAGGAGTCAATCTTTTTGGTTTGAGTCAGGCTGCCGAATCAATTGGCTTCCGTACCACCGGTGTTAAGATTACTTTTAATCAACTGGCCAACGATGTGGCACTCCCTTGCATTGTCCATTGGAACGCCAATCACTTTGTAGTTTGTCACGATATTCGTAAAAGTCGCAAAGATGGTACCAAAATTTCCATTGCCGATCCTGGCAGTGGATTAATTACTTTAACCGAAACGGAATTCCGTCAATCTTGGGAAAATTCCATTCGGGATGGTGAAGGCGTTGGGGTTGCCATGCTGCTCCAACCCGGCCCCAATTTTGGTAATGTGGACGACGAATCGGAAAATGGAACCCGCAGCTTGTCGTTTTTCTTAAAATACCTGAGCCCATATCGCAAACAATTGATGCAGATCGTCATCAGCATGATCACCATCAGTTTGTTGCAACTCATTTTCCCCTTTCTCACCCAATCAATGGTCGATGTAGGTGTTCGTGATGGAAACATCGGTTTCATTCAACTGGTACTTCTGGCTCAAGCGGTCATCTTTATCGCCCGTCTGTCGGTGGAATACATACGGAGTTGGATTTTGCTCCACATGAATACCCGCATCAACATCGCGCTTATTTCCGATTTTCTCATCAAGCTGATGAAATTGCCGCTCCGATTTTTCGACACCAAGAATGTGGGCGATATCATGCAACGCCTAGGTGATCACCGACGAATCGAGGCATTCCTGACCGGTAATTCCATCTCTACACTTTTCTCCTTTATCAACTTCTTTATATTTGCCTTTGTATTAGGCTATTACAACCTAACCATCCTATTGATCTTCCTGCTCGGAAACACCCTGTACGTTTTGTGGGTCCTTTTCTTTATGAAATACCGTCGGACGCTCGATTTCAAGCACTTCGAACAGTCCGCTAAAGAACAAAGCAATGTGATTCAGATGATTACCGGTATGCAAGACATCAAACTCAATAACTGCGAACGTCAAAAACGCTGGGGTTGGGAACGCATTCAGGTACGACTTTTTAAGATTAGCATCAAAAGTCTTGCTATCGGGCAGTTCCAACAAGTCGGTTCTGTCTTTTTCAACCAAACCACCAACTTGCTCATCACCTTTTTAGCAGCACAAGGCGTCGTGAATGGTACCATCACCTTGGGTATGATGCTGTCCATCACCTACATCATCGGTCAACTCAACGCACCCGTCGATCAATTCATTGGATTTGCCCAAAGTTTTCAGGATGCCAAACTCAGCCTGGAGCGCCTCAATGAAATCCATGGAAAGGAAGATGAAGAACAAACACTTTCCACCAAACTTAATGAACTACCAGACAACCGGAGTCTGGAGGTAAACGATCTGAGATTCAGTTACGACGGCTCCGTATTCCATTTTGTGCTCAACGACCTGAATCTGACCATTCCTGAAAACAAAGTCACCGCCATTGTAGGCGCCAGTGGAAGCGGCAAGACAACATTGGTGAAGCTTCTGCTCGGGTTTTACGAACCCGGTCACGGCAGCATCATGGTAGGCAGTACACCATTGAACACACTCAACCCACACCTCTGGCGCAGCAAGACTGGATCGGTGTTGCAAGACGGTTTTCTGTTTTCCGATTCCATTGCCAACAACATTGCCATCGGCGAAGACGAACCCGACAAGGATCAGTTGCGGTATGCCTCCACCGTGGCAAACATCCGGGAATTCATCGACAGCCTGCCGATGGGTTATAATACCAAAATCGGAATGGAAGGCATGGGGCTCAGCCAAGGTCAGAAACAGCGCATTCTTATTGCCAGGGCCGTCTATAAAAACCCCGAATACTTGTTTTTTGACGAAGCCACCAATGCGCTGGATGCCAACAACGAAAAAGTGATTCTGGAACAACTCCACACCTTTTATAAAGGCAAAACAGTGATCGTTGTGGCACACCGTCTAAGTACCGTTCGCAATGCCGATCAAATCGTTGTGCTGGATCAAGGTAAGATTGCTGAAGTGGGCAGCCATTTGGAACTGACCGAGAAACGAGGAATCTACTACCATTTGGTCAAGAACCAGCTGGAATTGGGTAGCTAAAAGTATAGGATATGAGTGAGGAATCAGAAAAAAAAATCGAACTACGCAGCGAAGACGTACAGGACGTTATGGGGAATGTACCCCCAGCCATCCTTCGTTGGGGAATTACGGTAATTGCCCTGGTGGTTCTGTTATTATTGGCAGGCAGTTTCCTGTTCAAATACCCGGATACCATCTCTGGCAAAGCGACCTTGACCACCGAGGTTCCACCGGCCAACATCCTTGCCAGGGCTTCAGGCAAAATTGATACCTTGTTTGTCACCAACAACGAGCAAGTGAAAGCAGGAGCTATGTTGGCCGTCATTCAAAACCCAGCCAGCACACAAGACATCCAACTGCTTATCAACCGCCTTCAGGTGTGGAACAGTGATCGTCCAGACGATTCAGCCGCTCGTAAACTACTGGACAATAAACCTTTGACACTTGGGAGTGTACAGATGGCCTATACCTATTTTCAGCAAACCCTCACGTCTTATGTACGTTTCCAATCCTTACAGTATCATCCACGTAAAGAACAACTACAAAAACGAAAAGTTGGTGAGCAAGAAATCAATCTGACCGAGATGAAGCGACGCTCTGTCCTGTTGCAACAACAGGTGGCTAGTGCTCAGGTCATCTGGAAACGCGACTCCTTGCTCAACCGAAAAGGCTTGATGTCCGACGAGGAGTACGAGCTATCCCGCAACAAGATGCTTCAAAACCAACAATCGTTCAGCGCTTTGCTTTCCGATATCAAGATGGCCGAAATGGACATAAATACCACGGAGGGCAGCCTGCTCGATCTTCGCAAAGATTATGTGGACAACGAAAGCATTTACGTATTACAATTGCGCACTGCAACCGAGCAGTTACGGACCGAACTCAATTCATGGGAACGCAACTTCCTGTTAGTCAGCCCAATTGATGGCACAGTCAATTTCATGAGTTATTGGAGTGCCAATCAAAATGTGGAACTTGGTAAAACCGTTTTTTCAGTGATTCCAACGGTTCAGACCTTGCCTGTTTGCAAGATGTTGCTCCCTGCCCAAGGTTCTGGAAAAGTGGCCGTAGGGCAACGCGCCAATGTTCGTTTAACCAATTTTCCGGATCAAGAATTCGGATACCTCGAGGGTAGGGTAGAGCATATTTCCGATACCCCCGATCTGGATGGCATGTACGTTGTCGAAATCCGTTTTCCAAAGGGTTTGGTCACCAATTACGGCGTCCAATTGCCACCAACCAGGCAGATGCAAGGCAGTGCTGACATCATTACCCAAGACATCCGGCTCATTGTTCGCTTCTTCAATCCCATCAAAAAGATCCTGAAGAAATACACTTGAACACTGATGCTAACAGCTGGGTATGCGCACTCGGAATTCAGTACCCTTTCCGACTTCACTCTGAACGGTCACTTTTCCACCGTGTGCTTTAACCACCCGCTCCACAAAATGCAAGCCGATTCCAAAACCCGGAAACCGACTGTTTTTGTTGGCAGAACCCCGTTCGAACAATTCAAATATACGCTTTTGGTCCTCTGCCGACATTCCCATCCCATTGTCCCGGATGCTGAACGTCACGTATTTGTCGTCCTTTAAACAATTGATTACGATCAACGCCTCCTGTGGTGTATATTTGATGGCATTGTCCAACAGGTTGCACATCACGTTTTCCATCAATGCTACATCCATCCTGCATTTGAAATCGGTTGGTTCATAATGTGTTTCAATAACCACCGTTTTGGGATTGTAATCCCGCATCCGATACATTTCCACCGTTTTCTCCATGAATACGTGGATATCCGTTTCCAATAATTGGACAGGCAATTCCATTTGTTCGCTCTTGGCCATGTAGAGAATGTTGTCCAGGTTGAGCAGAATCTTTTTTGACAGGTTTTCTCCCTCGACCAGGTATTTGGCTTGAAAACCCTCTTGGGTTGCATGCTTCTTTTGGAACATTCTGAATATCATTTGGATACCTGAAACCGGTGTTCTCAAGTCGTGGGTCATCATGCGGGTGTAATCGACAATGAAATCGGCAAATTTCCGTTCACGTTGCATGCTGATGAATTGCAAAATAAGGATGGATCCAATAAGTAAAACTAGTATGATTGAAATGATTAATATAAAAGATCCTTTTTTGATATAAAAAGAGATTGGCGATTCAACCACAACCAAAGCATATGCTTTAAAACCTATTTGTTGATAAATACTATCATTAAAACTACCAATTACAATTCTATTAAAATTCCGTTTTCCAATACTATCAATTTCAAAAGTTAATCTAAATAAATTAATGGTGTGCTTAGGAATAAGTCCTAACTTTTCATTCAATAAAATACAGAATTGTTTATCAATTAATTGCTCAGTAACAGGGCGATTCATCATATTTAGTCCCTCTTCTATGACAAATGTTAAATCTGTGGTATTAGTTGCACTATGACGTGCATACATTTTTGTTACTTTCGTTTTTTCACCTGCAAATTCATTAACAATCTTAATACCTTTAGAAGAACTATCAACTTGAAACATTATTGACTTTTCAACTGCACTACTAAGACACTCTTCCGCCTTACTCATAAAATCCATCTCCACCGCCCTGTACGCATTTCCCCACCACACCCACTGCAACGCGAGCAAGCAAATAATACCCAAAATAGAGACCACCCGCATGATCTTGGAAGCAGAAGTACGTTTTTTCATGTAACCATTAATTAAAGTAGATTCAAAGATACGATATTGTAACAAATATTCAAAAACCACCAAGAAATCAACTTAATGAATCTCCCTGCAGCAAGAAGCGAGGAATGTACGTTCGGATTGCAAAAGCATCAAACCATCCTTGAACACACCACGGTTTATTCGTATCTTTGCATTCTATTAATAAAGACCAACAAGACCTCCGCATGCAATCCGACGATAAAAATTGGTACGCCCTCTACACCGCCCCACGCGCCGAAAAAAAAGTGAGTGACCGCTTCACCGCAGCCGGCATCGAGCATTACCTGCCCCTGCAAACCGTTAAACGCCGCTGGAGCGACCGCATCAAGGAAGTCATCGTGCCCGTAGTAAACGGATACATCTTTGTCCACATTGCCGAAACCGAGATCCGAAACGTACTCACCAGCACCTTTGGCGCCATCGCCATCATCCGCGAATTCGGCAAACCAGTCGCCATTCCCGACAATCAAATCCAACGCCTCCGCTTCATGTGCGATTTTTCCGACGAACCTGTCGAATTCATCCTCGAAGACCTCACCAAAGGCGAAACCGTCACCATTTCCCGCGGCCCCCTAAAAGGCCTCATGGGCGAACTCGTCCAAATCAAAGGCAAACACCAAGTCGTGGTCCGCCTCGAAAAATTCGGCTACGCCCGCACCACCATCCCCATCTCCTTTATCGAACGAGAGAATAAGGATATCACCAAATAATAACCCAATCGAGCCCAAAAAATACCATTTGCAAATAACGTCGTGTTTTTGTATATTTGTTATAGTAACGAACCCAGCCATGTTTTTCAAAGATTTCAAAGAACATCCAGAAGCAACTGTTCGTCATACGCTACTATGGGAATACGACATGGAGCGATTTGATTGGCAAAACATGCGTACTGTCGTTGTACAGAGAGTTATTGAGCGCGGCCAAATGCAAGACTTTTATGCAATACTGAACCTTTACGGTCTTAAAGGAGTCAAAGAAACCATCAAAAAAATACCCTTTTTGAACCCCAAAGACCAATCTTTTGTTTGCAACATATTCAACATCAAAAAAGAATCACTTGCATGTTACAGAAAAACACAGTCTCAGCAGCAACACTGGCCCTGACTTTTTTAATGACATCAACTACCAAGAGCACATTGTAACCTAAGGGTTTATTATCCGAATCTCCCTTATTGGATACCAAATCGCTTTTTCTATAATATCCTTCTTTTTTTCATATCCAAGGTTCATAAAATCGATAATTTTATCTTCGGATGGAAAATGAGAACTGCAATATCTTGGAAAAATTGTTTTTGGTACAATGCCAATATAATCTGTACCAGATATCATCCGAAGAATCTCTTCCGCATCCCGAAGTGTAAAAGGAATGTGGTTTTTGTACAAGGCGATGGCCATCTTTACCGTCTCTAGAACCCGCACACAACTGCTTCCAGCCAAATTCAATTTCCATCCATTCTCAATTGAATATGCGTAAAGTGAGATATGGGTTGAGTTTCCTCCTCTGCAAATTTCCCATGGATGGCCACCGCACATTTTGTGCTTCATCCAATCCTTAAAATCTTCTTCCGAATCGAAATCCAGCTTTGTCATTCCATCATCTCTTCCATCCGCCTTTCGTTTGTACATTTCTAAGGCACTTAGATTGCTCTTTTCATCTTTAAAGTAGTCATTTGCAATATACCCAATTCGGCAGTATTCAAAAAAGTCACCTGCAGTCATATTCTTAAGTGTAAGATTCAATTCGGAACCAATCGATTGATTTACAACTGCTTCAAGTATACTAATATCTTCACTGGAAAGATTGCTCTGAAATGTCAAACCTTCTTCAGGGAAAATGGACCAATAGTCTTTTCTAAACAGTTTCCCAAACCTCCTGTTAAATGGTAAATGACTGTTTAGGTGAGCATTATATCCTCCAACGTCTGTTTTTATACCATTCAACGTATCCAGTACGATTTCATTTAGCCAGCCAATCAAATCCTTGCTAAAATAGACACGATCAGCAACCTCTTCAGATAATTTGACATGGAACGTCAAAACCGAATCGAAAAAGAAGTAATACTCATTTTTATAGGTCATTATAGAAAACATATACCATTTTGTTTCTTCAGGGTAATCGTCATGCCACAATTCCACAAAGTCCTCGTAGTTTCGAACCATTTCCTCCTCAAGAAATTCTTCATAATCACCAAAGTCTTCAATACTACCTCTGGGTATTTCTATCCAAATGCTACGAAGGTCATCATCCCCACACGTTTCAATAAAACTTAGTTCATTGTATTGCCTCAATAATGTATCAATACACGCTTTATCCGTTACAACTTTTTCCGATTGAGCCACACGAATAAGGTGGTCAAGAAGTGGTGCTGTTTTTTTCATAAGGAACTTTTTAAAAAAAATATTCTGTTTCTACCAATTTTACACACTCACCAAAAAGCGGATGAATCGTATTGATGGCATAATTGAATTCCTGAGGAATTACGACCGAAGGTATCTTTAAAACCAAAGATTCTTTTGATGCATACCAAGAGGCTCCAATTAGCTGAATAATAGACCGTCCAGCCATCGTTCGCCAGTTGCTAGGCAAATCTTCCAACTGAACTTGACGAATCAACGAAGCTTCCTCCGTAATAGAAAGGACCATCAACCGGATATTCAAAGTAGGAAGTATGCTGCTTCTACGTACCATCATCTCCAACGTAGCCAACGACCTCGAGCCACTCCCGTAAATCACCATCTGGCCACCAAGGTTCCACCTATTTTCACAGCCGGAAGCCGTTATAACATTGGCATGCTCTTCACTGCAAATCCTATATACCTCCATAGCCTACACATTATCACCAAACTCCATCGCAGTCAGGCTATTATCGACAAACCGAACCCCCGTTACCGTGTTCAGAAACGAAACAGGTGCGGCATCGTCAAAATGAAAGTTTTTCAACTTCAACCAGTCGTCAAATGCCACTGAACTACCAAACACAAGAAGCCCATGCTTGAACAAGCCCAACAACAACAGCAAGTGTTCCTTGAACGATTCGTTCCAAGTGGTTTTTTGTTGCGTATAGTTTCGCAGTGTCCGGGGCGTAACGTTCAACCACTCAGCCATCGTTTCCAAGCTAAAGCCCGTCACTTCTTTCATCGCATTCAAATACCGAGTATCAATCGTATTGGTCCGAAGCGAGTACAAAACCTCGCTTTCAGATAGCCTGTCGGGGATTCCCTCCAAAACAGTTCCTTGAATTTTATAATCTTTTACCATCATCCAACTTATTATTGAACAAATATAGGAATTATTTCCGATTAAAAACAGTATTATTTCCTATTTATTCCATAATACGATACCTATTTACCATCATTTTTTCCCTGCAGTATTAAAAAATCGCTCCCAATACTTCCAATTATCCAAGAGAAGCATTATCTTCGTTGCAATATTGAGTAATTTAACTACTCGCATGAATAGAAGTATAAAAAGAATTGTTAACGAAATTTCATCAATACTTGTTTCAGGTATAGATGCAAAGCAAGTCTATCTTTTCGGTTCGTATGCTCGAAACACTGCGAATAAGGAAAGTGATATCGATATTTTTGTAGTAGCTGATCTATGCGGGAAAAAGAAAATTGAAGTTACTCAGCTAGCCAGGCGGTTACTGATAAACAAAGTTTTTATGCCAATCGATATTTTGGTATGCGATACTCATGACTTCGACAATCGGAAAGAAAATCAAACAACTTTTGAACACATCATTGCAACGGAAGGCAAAAAAATTTATGGATAAAAGTAAAGAAGGTTTTTCTTGGTTCGAATATGCTGAAAATGACTTTGAAGCAGTAACTATTCTATCCACACAATTAGTACCAAAATTTGAAATTGTATGCTACCATTGTCAACAATGTGCGGAAAAGTTACTTAAGGGCTATATTGCATCCAAAAATGGAAAATTGCTTAAAACACACGATTTAGTAGTCCTTTGCGAAACATGTGCAAATTATGACTTGGAATTCGAAAAAATTATTGAACAGTGCAGTGATTTAACCATTTATGCTTCAGAGGTAAGATATCCTAACTTTATGGAAATCGAAAGTTACCACATGAAAAAAGCAATAGAGAATGCGATATTAATCAGGGCATTTGTTTTGAATAAACTCTAAGAACGAAACTACTCACGCAATATGCTAGATAGTCTGATCACCTCCAAAACCCGGATCAAACTGTTGATGAAGTTCTTTATCAACAGTGAGACTACGGCGTATTTGCGCAACCTATCCAGCGAATTCGGCGAGTCCACCAACGGCATTCGCCACGAACTCAACCGCTTCGAAGATGCCCAACTCATCCAATCCGAAGTTCAGCAGAACAAAAAGATTTACAAAGCAAACATCGGGCATCCCTATTACAACGACATCCACCACCTACTGCTCAAATTCACCGGCATCGACAAAATGATCGATATGGTGGTGAATCGCATAGGCCTACTCGATAAAGCATTCATCATTAACGACTTTGCGCAGGGCAAACCCGGCAACGTCCTAGACTTGGTTTTGGTCGGCGAAAGCTTTGACCAAGACTACTTGCACCAGCTGGTCCTCAAAGCCGAAGACCAGTTGAGTTTTAAGATCCGCTACATCACCGTAGCCCCCTCAGAAGCCCAAAACTTCCTGCCCGACAAGACCAAATCCTTGCTCGTATGGACCAATAAACCTTCTGAACTGAACTGAACAGAAAGCAACCCCCATCCGAAAGGGTAGGGGAAGCAAGCCCGCAAGGGCCCATACATCGTTACCAAGCCGTTCGCTGCACCCATGCCCTGGGAGTGACGAACCTCGGCACATACATCAGCCTTATTTTTCGATCATTTAACCGACAAGGACCGATTTGAAACACAAGTTAAATGGATGTTGTTAGCATCAACGATTGAAAATGGAATTGAACCATCTCGCATTTTGCGTATCGCATTTTGCGAAATAATTTGTATTCTTGTCGCATGAAAATATATAAGCCCTACAACCCGTTTTTACTTGCAGGATATTATAGTCCGGAGTATTTCTGCGACCGTGAAACAGAAACAGCAAAGATTATTTCAGCACTCGAAAACGATCGGAATATCTCTTTGATAAGTCCACGCCGATTTGGGAAAACAGGTTTAATCCATCACGTTTTTCATCAACTATCCCAAAAAGATAAAAATACCGCCTGCATTTACTTAGACATTTATTCAACACAAAACCTGAATGATTTTGTTAAAATTTTCGCCGAAAGCGTTCTTGGAAAAATGGACGACAGTGTTGAAAAGACTTTGCAGGAAGTGTTTTCGTACCTGAAGCAATCGCAAAAAAGATGTTATATCGCCATAGATGAGTTTCAACAAGTAGCAGAATACCCCGAAAAAGGAACAGAAGCGCTGCTACGTTCCTACATCCAGTTTCTGCCCAATGTAAAATTCATTTTTTCAGGAAGCCGGCAACACCTCATGAGCGAGATATTCTTGTCTGCCAAACGACCCTTTTATCAAAGCACTCAACTAATGTCGCTCGATGTTGTTGATAAAGACAAGTACGAGCAATTCGCTACGAATCATTTTCAAAAAAACCGATATTCGATCACGCACGACTGTTTTGATTTCATCTACACCCGCTTTGAAGGGCATACTTGGTACGTTCAGGCTGTACTCAACCGACTGTATGAATACCAGAAAAACATCGACAAATTGGACATCGTTTATCATGCGATAGGGGAGTTGCTTGAAGAAAATACGTATGCCTATCAGGAATTGCTGAATGCCTATTCGAACGTACAGGTCAGTCTGCTCAGGGCTGTAGCCAAAGAAAAAGTCGTAGCACAAATCAATTCCGGAGCGTTTGTTACCAACCACAACCTGAAAAATTCGAGCAGTGTAAGCAGGGCCTTGAATAAATTGATGGAAAATGAATTGATTTATAAATCGGATAACGGTTACATCGTTTACGATCGGTTTTTGGGACTATGGCTTGATAAGTAACGTATCGCTATTACATTTTACCCCAAACCATACCCGTTCCTGAAACCAATTTCATCCAGAAAGATTTCCCTCAAAGAAATTGGATACTAATAAATGATCCGTATTAAAACATGATAAAATTCCTTGACCTCCATAAAATCAATGCCCAATATACCGATGAAATCAAAAGCGCTATAGCGCGAGTGGTCGATTCTGGCTGGTATTTGTTGGGTAAGGAAGTCACCGCTTTTGAGACCAGCTATGCTTCGTACATTGGTTCAAAGCATTGCATTGGTGTAGCCAACGGGTTGGATGCATTGAGGTTGATCCTAAAAGCGTATATGGAAATTGGCGTCATGAAGGAAGGCGATGAAATCATCGTGCCTGCCAACACCTATATCGCAACTATTCTGGCCATTACCGACAACCGATTGGTACCGGTACTTGTGGAACCCAATATCGATACCTATCAAATCGATGACACCTTAATAGAAAAAGCGATCACAAACAGGACGAAAGCAATCATGATTGTCCATTTGTATGGGCAATGCGCCTACACCCCTAAAATTGGAGCGATTTGCAAGGAACATCACTTAAAATTGATCGAAGACAACGCCCAGGCTCATGGATGCATGTTTGAACACCGTGTAACGGGTTCGATAGGCGATGCCGCTGGTCATAGTTTTTATCCAGGCAAGAATCTGGGAGCGTTGGGCGATGCAGGCGCAGTGACAACCAATGATGCGAAATTGGCAGAAATCATACGTTCCATCGCCAATTACGGTTCTACCAAAAAATACGAATGCGATTTCCAGGGATTGAACAGTCGAATGGACGAAATTCAAGCCGCCATACTCCGTATGAAATTGAACGATCTTGATGAAGCGATTAAAAAAAGGCGGGAAGTTGCTCGTTATTACATCGAAAACATCCACCATCCAGACCTCATTCTACCAAAAATTTCAGACTGGAACGCTCATGTTTTTCATCTATTCACCATCCGCACCGCCAAACGCAACGAACTGCAACACTATTTGACCGAACAAGGAATTCAAACCCAAATTCATTACCCCATACCACCCCACAAACAAGCCTGTTACTCCATGTGGAATGGTTTGCATTTGCCCATTACGGAGCGCATTCATGAAGAAGAATTAAGCTTGCCCATCAGTCCGGTCATGACATTGGACGAAATAAGTAAGGTCGCAGAAACTGTCAATGGATTCTAACGCTTACAAATTTAAAGAACTGCCTGCATGATAAACGAGAAGGACATACTGGTTGAAAACGAATTTGATAGTTTTGTTGAATTAAAAATTCAATGCTTGGTGTCTCTAATTGTTGAACACGAAAATTTGGTTTTTGAAGATGCGCTGCAGTTTCTTTACGAATCGAAACTTTATAATGCCTTATTGGAAGAACATTCAAAAATCTGGCATTTAAGTAATGAAAAGCTTTTTGAAATGCTTTTAAACGAAAAGCAAACAAACGAATTGACATACCCCGATTTTGTATGATCCTAACAAATGGATAAACTCACCAATATTCAACATTTTCAATTGTTTTGCCTCGAAAGCTACCGAGCTTCAACAGGCATTTCAGGCAAAGCTGCTTTAAATGAATTTAAACGCACCAACGTATTTGACTATTTATCAAAAGGCTATGAGGTCTTGCACACACAAGGCAAAAACTATTTGATTGCCGATATTAAAGATTATATTGAACATCGGAAATGAAAATCTATCACGGAAGCACCGAAATAGTTCAACATCCTACCATTCTAGATTCCCAACGCCTACTTGATTTTGGAAAGGGTTTCTATACCACAACCAGTGTGGAACAAGCAGAAAAATGGGCATTCTTATACAAAACTTTATCATTGTTCGAAACCGGTATCCTAACCAAACAAGAAACAATCATTCGATTGAAAGTACACCAGCTTTTCGATCAACTTTCGTTTCATAACATGGAACTACTCAAAGAAATTAAATACTTCCATTCATACGAAGTCATCCCTTAGACAATGGCCTCAAAAAACATCAAATAATGGTAGATAATGAGAAACAATTAGCATATTGGAAAGCAGGGGCATTCGAAGACCTTGAAACTGCAAAAATATTAATAGAAAAAGATCGTTTATTACAGGGACTTTTTTTCTGCCATCTCGTTATTGAAAAAATTATCAAAGCTCATGTGATGAAGCAGACCAATGATTCAGCGCCCCGCTCTCATAACTTGATCTATTTATCAGAAAGGGCAAATTTACTTTTTGAAGAAGACGATGAAATTTTACTTGGAATATTGATGAAATATCAATTACAAGGTAGATATCCCGATTATAATCCAACTGTTCCAGACAAAGCTAAAATAGTTGACTATTTAATGAAAACCGAAAAACTATTAAAATGGCTAGAAGTGAAATTATTGAATTATTGAGAAAATATGTAATGCTCTTAAATATTGAGGGTGTATCTGTAAATAGAGCTTTTCTTTTTGGAAGCTACTCTACAGATACAGCCACAGAGAGCAGTGATATTGATGTAATGATTGTATCCGACAAATACGATGAAAACGACGATATGATCATTGGAAAAATATGGAAACTAACCAGAAAGATTAATACCAAAATTGAACCCTTTTTTATCGGAGATAGAAAGTTTAGAGAAGACAACACGTCTCCTTTAATCTCTATGATCAAAGACAAAGGAATCGAAATTGTTTAGTATTACCATTCACCTATATGAAACCTATCCCAATGTTCCCCACCCAAGAATCCCATCAGGTAGAATTCAAACTATCCTTCCAAGAAGAAGTGATCGTTAGCCTGGTAGCTTTTGCAAACAGCAAAGGTGGAACCATCTATATAGGTGTGGCCGACAACGGCGAAGTTAAAGGCGTTCAAATTGGCAAAGAAACGCTTGCAAGTTGGTCGAATGAAATAAAAAACAAAACCGCTCCAGTATTATTACCCGATCTAGAAGAGGTCGAAGTGGAGGGCAAGGTTGTAGTCAAAATTGTTGTACCCGAATATCCCGTCAAACCGGTATCTACAAAAGGCCGCTATTATAAGCGCAAAGGCAATGCCAATCTTCAACTCTCCGTGGCCGAAGTCGTCGATATCCACCTCAAAACATTGAATTCTAGCTGGGATGCATTTCCCGATCAACAACACACCATCGAAGACCTCTCCTTTGAGAAAGTCCAAGCCGCTATTGATCGAAAGAACCAAACCAGTACCCTACCAGATAATGTCCCAGAAAATGTCCCAGAAAATAGAGACAATCTTATTTTGGAATTTATAAAGCAAAAGGAAACCATTTCGATGGAAGAGCTGGCTGAAAAGTTGAATGTAAACATAAAGACCATAAAAAGAGATTTACAAAAACTCAAACAAAAAAAGCTCCTCCAACGCATCGGCCCTGCCAAAGGAGGCCATTGGGAGATCCTGAATAACATGTAATACCCCTAATAACTAACCTTACACAAAAAATCATGGAAGTTATAGCTCGCATAAATATTGACAGCCCAACTGGACGCAAATTACTTCGCGAAGTTCAAAAGCATCCTGAAATAGCTACAATTGAACAAATAGATCCACGAACCATCAACCCACCATCAAACAAAACGCACGATGAAATTTGGGAACAAATGGAACAAAAACTAAATCTTCATTATGGTACAAAACTCAAATTAAAACTTTGATGAAGAGTTACCGTATTGAATACTCAGAACTTGCTGAAAAAGATATCGATAGCCTTTTCAATGTTATTGTTTTCGAATACAAATCTCCAATTACTGCTTTTCGGTATGTTGAGGGATTAATAAACAAAATTAACGAATTACGTAGAACAGGTGATATTTATGCTAATTGCACTAGTAAATCCGTACAAAAATATGGACAGAATATCAAAAGGGTTAACTATAAAAAAATGGCCATTTTTTATTCAATATTTGAAGTTACTCTTTATATTCATCGAATAATGCCTTCAAACAATATCACAGAAAGATAGATATTTAGCACAAGACCAACAACTAAAATATAACCAAAACATACCCCCTTCATGAAACCCAATTCATCCCGAAAGCATTTGCTCTTCACCCTACTACTAGGCACCACCCTCTTGCTGAGCCAAGTACCCATGAAACTTCAAGCACAGACGGTCTCACCGGCCCTCATGCAGATGGCACAGGGGGAACTCGTCAAACGCGGACTCACCGAAGCCGAAGTCCGTACCCGGCTTTTGCAAAAAGGCATCGACGTGGATAATATTCCACCGGCAGAATACGCCAGCTATCAGACCCGCGTCACCGCCGTCCTGGACGAACTGCAAGCAGAAAAGGCAAAGAATGCCACCGCTGTACCTGCTGTTAGCACGCCCATCAGCATCATGGTAGGGGGGACGAACCCAACTACGGTTGGAGGAATAGGAATTGGAGGAGCAACAACGAACGCAACCGGTATCACCGGACCCGCTGGCACCGTTGCACCCATGGAGCTTGCCCCAGTCACCACCCCCGAAGAAGCCGCTGCCGAAGCCTCCCAACGTGTGATCCAAGCCGCAAACGCACGAACAGCCTCCACCATCTACGGCCACTCCATCTTTACCGACCACTCCCTCGACGTTTACCGCACCACCGATGGCGCCCAAGCCCCCGACACCTACGTGCTCGGAGCCGGTGACGAAATCCACATCACCATCTTCGGAGCCTCTCAAACCGACATCCAACAACGCATCACGAACGAAGGCTATATCCAACCTACCGGCACTGCCCGCATCTTCCTAAAAGGCCTCACGTTGGTACAAGCCAGAAAAGTCATCAAGGAATCCCTTTCCAACTCCTACCTGTTCCGCGCCGACCAATTGGCCGTGACCATCGTTACCGCCAGAACCGTCCTTGTCAACGTGTATGGTGAAACCAAAATCTCCGGCGGCTTCACCCTTTCCGCCCTCAACTCCGCATTGAACGCCCTCAGCGCAGCGGGTGGTGTCACCGACTTCGGGTCCATCCGGGCCATCCAAGTGATCCGCGGAGAAACCAAAAAAACCATCGACGTGTACGAATTCATGAACGACCCCAGCGCCCAGTTCAAATTCGACCTCCAAAACAACGACATCCTATTTGTACCCGTTGTCAAGAAACTTGTCAACATTGAAGGAGCGGTTAAGCGCCCCATGCGCTACGAAATGCTCGACAGTGAAAACCTCAACGACCTCATCCGTTATGCCGGCGGCCTCACCATGGACGTTTACCCGGACTTCATCCAAATACAACGCTACGTGAACGGCGAAGAAAAACTCTTCGAATGGAACCTGGCCGACATCTCCTCCGGCAAAACCAAAGTCTCCTTGGTTGATGGCGATGTTATCCGTATCAAAAGCATCAACAAACCCATGGACACGTACGTGGATGTAGAAGGAAGCGTCTATTACCCAGGCCGTTTCGACCTCCAGTCCAATCTAAAACTGAGCACCCTTATCGCCAACGCCAAACCCAACTTCCAGGCCAAAACCGATATCCTCTTTGTTGAACGCACCCGACCCGACAATACCGTTGAATTCCTCACTGTTCCTTTCCCAGGCTTTGAAGGAGCCCCCGATTTTAGTTTGCAAGGCCGCGACAAAGTCAGCATTAAGAATCAAGAAACCTACCGCGATATCGCCACCATTTCGGTGACTGGTCAAGTTCGGACACCCTTCACCCGCAATTTCTCACTCAACGACCGCATGACCATCAATCAAGCAATCGAACGTGCTGGAGGTCTTAAAACCAATGTTTATCCCATTGCCTATATCCGTCGCAAAAACATCATGAATCCCGTCGAAATAAAGTACATCCGAATTGATTTGAATCAAACCAACACCGATCCCCTCCAACCCGGCGACGAACTAATTGTTTACGACAAAACCACTTACACCGATGTCAACGAAATAGCCGTTCAAGGCGCTGTTCGTCAACCACTTCGCAGAAGCTTTGCAAACTCCGACCGCCTCAACGCCAAACAAGCCATTGAACTCGCCGGCGGCTTAAAGCCCAGTGTATTTCCCGTTGCCTACATTTATCGTCGCAACCTAGCCAACCCAGTCGAAATGCAGTACATCCGCATCGAGTTGAGCCAAGCCGAATACGTCGATTTGCAACCCGGTGACCAATTGAATATTTTTGACAACACCACTTATACCAACGTCGGTGAAATCCGTATTTCCGGAGCTGTCAAAACTTCCGGAGGTTATACTTTCGATCCCTCCCTTTCCTTACGCGACCTTCTAACCAATGCTGGAGGCTTCAATGTCGGCGCAGCCTTCAACCGCGTCGAAGTATTCCGTACTGTCCTGTCACCCACCGAAAAGGCAAAGCTCGAACTCTTCACGCTGCAAGTCGATTCCAACTATCAATTGGTAAAACCAGCAACCTTTGCGCTACAACCATACGATCAGGTTGTTGTCCGCATGACTCCTGAATTCACCTTAGGCAGAGTCGTTGAACTGAACGGACAAGTAAAATATCCAGGAGTTTACGTTCTGGAATCGAAAGAAACCACTTTGGCAGATGTAATTCGCTTGGCAGGTGGTTTGTTAAAAGATGCCGACCCGTACGGAGCTAAACTATTCCGCACCTACAAAAATCGGGGTGATGTTAGTATCCAGTTAAGAAAGGCCTTAAGAAGCCCCGATAGACTCAGTAAAAACCCCATCCTATTCGAAGGCGACGTAGTAAACATCGGCCGCATGGAAAACACGGTTAGCATTTTGGAAACCGGCACCAGAATGGCCCAATACTCTGTCAACACTACCGGTAACGAAATTAAAAACATCGTTTTCCAAGGCCGAAGATCAGCCAAATGGTACATTCGCAACTTTGCCGGAGGTTTTCAAAAGAATGCCGACCGCAATAGCGTCACCGTGACTTATCCCAACAACCAAATGCAGTCCACCAAACCTTTTCTCATTTTCTTTAATAATTACCCAACGGTACAGCCTGGATCCATCATTACATTACGAATGGATCCTGTCAGAATTCAAAAAGAATTGGATCCGAAAGAAAAAATCGATTGGGAGGCAGCTTTATCAAAAGGCCTATCTACTTTGATGTCCACACTTTCTATCATCTTGTTGATGCAACGCCTCTAAAAAAACATTGAAAAAGAAGGAATTGAGTTATGAGCATGACAATTGAAGAAAGAGATTCTTTTCAATCCACCAGCTTCTTACGAAGTCTTAAATAACGTTTTTATTTTTTTACAACATGATCGAACAACAGACGCAATTACAACCAACTTACGAGGCTGAAGAAGCAATAGACCTCCTAGCAATCGTCAAAACTCTATGGAACGGAAGGAAAACCCTATTCATTTCAATTGGTGTAGGTGCCATCATTGGCCTTTTTATGGCCATCACTTCTCCCAAAGAATATACCGTTTCCACAGTTATGGTACCACAGATGGCAAGCAGCAGCAGGTCCCAACTTGGCGGACTGGCAGCCTTGGCAGGCCTAGATATGGGTATGACCCAAAGCTCCGAATTGTCTCCCATCATCTATCCAAAAATTGTCAATAGTATACCGTTCAAACTCGAACTAATGAATACTCCCATACATTTTAAAGGTTTGGACAAACCTGTTTCTTTATACGACTATTACACGAAGTATAGTAAACCCTCCATAATTGGTACTATTAAGAAATACACTTTAGGACTTCCTGTTATTATACTTAGTGCCATCCGAAAAAAACCGCAAGAATTGGCACTACCTAAAAATGTAAAAAATCAGCCTATCCACCTTACGAATAATCAATATGCAATAAAAAGGATGTTGGATGCAATGATTTCCTTACAGGTAGAAAAAAAAGAAGGCTATTTAACGCTCGTTGTCCGGATGCCGGAGGCATTGGCCGCAGCCGAACTCGCCCAAAAAGCACAAGAATTGCTTCAGCATGCCATTACCAACTTCAAGATTGAAAAATCCCAAGCCGATCTCAATTTCATTCAGGGTCGCTATGACGTTGCCAAGGCCGAAGCAGAAAGATACCAAGTCAATGTGGCCGTTAATACCGACCGCTTTAAAAATTTGACAAGTACTTTGCCACAAGTGGGGACCACCCGTATCCAAAGCAGATATGCCATCGCCAACAATATTTTTCTAGATCTCGCCAAACAACTTGAACAAGCAAAGATTCAAGTAAAAAAAGATACACCTGTGTTTACTATTGTTGAACCGGTAGCAATTCCGTCAGAAAGATCAAAACCAAATCGACCCATGATACTTGTTATCTGGATTTTCTTAGGAGGTCTTGTCGGAGTTGGCATTGTTTACGGGAAACTATTTATGACCGGGATTAAACAGAAATGGAATGAAACAAAACAAGCTTAGTGTCAAATGATGCTCTAACTAACTACTACCATTGTTTCAGCCAGAACTAGTACTCGTCAATTTATAGGATAAACCAAAAGTTCTATAGATTTTTTTTTTGCTCTCAATGCAATTAGCGAATAGCGTGAAGCTACTGATTTTGAATCAGTTCGTGTCATTCAAAATATGCGCGGTGAAGCCAAATAGACTATCGAATTTAATGAATTAATGATCGGCCCCATAACTCTATTCAAATTCGACCTTCAACACAAAAGCTACAGAAATATGAGAATTGTATTTTTTATACAATATTTGAAGCTTCGGGTGCTGATATAATACCGTTGAAAAGAGGATTTTAGTATGATTTTTTATTTTGAAATATTCGTACAAATTTTTTAAAATAATTTTTTACTCAGCATAGGATGTTAATATTAAAGTATAGTATTTGACTTTTTTGTATGTATAAATTTTCAATTTCTTTCATTATATTGTCGGTATTCACTTTCTGCAATTTTCCGATTAATGTTTGTGCGATTAATTCGTACTCACTAACCGTTCACCAACCCACATACATTACAGCCCCAAACATAGAATTTGTTTCAATTTCAAATAACAGTTTTGTTCAAGTATCGTGGCAAAAACAAGTTAGTGATAAAATTGAATTTTATAAAGTCTATCGAAACTCCTCCGAAGCGGAATTAGACTGGGAGTATGTTGGTAAAATGGATTATAATAGTAATAACTTACTGGATGATTTAAATTCATTAGTAAATATACAATCATATAGATACAAAATTTCAGCAGTAGATAAATGTGGTAATGAGTTTTATTCAAATGAAATAGTTAAGACCATTTATTTAAGGGCAAGAGATTCAATTAATGGGGTGAAAATTATTGAATGGAATCAATATGAAGGTTCAAACATCTCAAATTATAGAATATACAAGGGGCTAACTCCTTTTGACCTTACAATAATTGATTCAACTAGTCATGAAATTTCAAAATATATTGATATCGATACAATTACTACAGATTGCTATTATCAAATTGAAGCAATTGGATATGAGGATCGCGTAGAAGAACAAGCCGAAACTGTTGCATTAAGGAGATCTAATCAAATAATTTTTAATTCATTTTCAAACGTAGTTGCCATTAAATATGATAGTGTATTAAAGCTGTTTACGAGCAATAACCTGCAAATTTATCCAAATCCTATAAAATCAGCATCTGCCATTAGATTTCCTTTTAACCAATCCAAACATTATCAGATGTTTTTAATAGACTTAACAGGGAAAATCGTACTAAAAAGAAATCTTAATTCAGGTGAGTTTGTTCTTAAAAGACAAAATTTGAAGGATGGCATTTATATTTTGCGAATTAGTAGTGAAAGTGAAAGTATTCAAAAGAAAATAATTGTTGGAACAAAAAGTATATGAATATAAAATCATTGCTATTTTTTTTGCTTGTTTATTTACTGAATACTCAAGTAAAATCCTCAAATACTGATATTTTTGGTGATTCTATTTTAATTACTTTAAAAGGAAGAGAAACAGGCGAAATTATTTGGCAATTTTCCAATGACTTAAAGAGTTGGAAAAATATACCCAATTCCGGTACATTTACTTTAAATTATCGATTTACTGAGAATGGTTATTTTAGGTGTTTACTTCTTAACTGCGATAGTACATATTATTCTGATACTACATTTATTGAGGGTGTGCCGCCAATTATTGATGAAACATTTTTTAAAAGTGATATTTATAAAGGAAAGAAAAAGGCTGTTTTTAACAAAAAAGATGTAAACTTCTGTGATGTGAAAGTTCCTGTGAGTTATGAACAAAGTCAAACACACCCATCAATATTATATAAAGAAAATGGTTGGAATGGATATGACCATTGGCTTGTGACAACACCTTATCCAAATGCTAATTATGATTTCGAGAATCCAAGTATATATTATTCAAACTCTTTAGCTAATGGGTTACCGCCAACTGTTTTTAATTCTATAGAGTCTAATCCAATACAAGGAAAACCTCAAAATGGTTTTAATTCCGATCCTGATCTAATTCTGGAAAATGACACACTATATTGTTTATTTAGGCAATCAATAAGTTATGGTGGAATAATGACTACATATTTTGATTTAAAAAAATCTATTGATGGACATAATTGGTCGAAATTACAAACGATTTATACAAGTAAAGATATTCAGAATATGCCTGCTGCATCACCTGCAATTATCAAAGAAAACGGTATATTTAGAATATTTGGTTCGATTAGCACCACATGGAATACACCCAGAGGGGAGTTTCAAAATTTTTATATCGTAGAATCTTCTAAAATTGATGGTGAATATAAGTTTATTGAAAAGTCAGGATTTAAAAATAAGGGTAATATTGAATTGTGGCATTTTGATATTTTTGATTATTCTGGTACATTATATATGGTGCTTTGTGGAGTTGATAATGATGGAATTCCAGGTTATATGAATACATATTTGGCTGTTTCTTACGATCGAAAGAATTTTAATATTTTCCCAAAGCCCCTTTTTTCCGACTTCTGCACTTATCGTCCTACATTTTATATCAATAAAAAAAATAAATTTGTTTTATATTTAAGTACAGTTGATTCTGATGCAAAATATTTTTCAATTGACGGTCGTGAGATCGGTCTATTGTCAAAAGATTTTAGCGATTTGCTAAATTTATTAAGGGAGAACAAATAGAGAAGACTTGGTATATTCCTTAAAATCATAGCCTTTATCTTCAATTGGAATTATTCTCAAATCATTAATACGTGATAATTATGTACTCAAACCATATAAGTATTCAAATAATTATAGCTTCATTAAAACAATACAATATCCGAAATGTTGTACTGTCACCCGGCGGGAGTGATATTCCTTTAATTCACTCTATTGAAACAGATGATTTTTTTACTTGTTATTCTGTTGTAGATGAACGTAGTGCTGTGTATTTTGGAATTGGTGTATCTCAAGTGAAGAATGAACCCGTTGTTTGTATTTGCACCTCAGGTACAGCCGTTAGTAACTTTCTCCCTGGCATAACTGAAGCTTTTTATCAGAATATCCCCATTATAGCTATTACTGCAGATAAGAACCCTTATTATACAGGCCAAATAGAAACACAGAAAATTGAACAAAAGAATATTTTTGGAGCCGTAAGCAGAAAGTCCGTGGAACTACCACTTTGTAATTCTGATGATGAAATTTGGTATTGTGAACGAGTCGTTAAGGAAGCACTTCTTGCATCTTTATTTCATGATAAAGGGCCTGTTCATATAAATGTACCTATTGTTGGAAGTTATTCAGAATATGATGTCCATGAATTACCAATAATTAAGCCAATTAATTTGGTTAATTGTGAGAATTCTGACATGGAATGGAATAAATACATTGATATTTTCCAAAAATCACGGAAGATCTTAATTGTTGTAGGACAGAATGTCGTTTTCTCAGATTTTGATGTCGTAAACATTGACAAATTTTTCAGTACTTATAATTGTGTGTTTTCAGTTGAGCATATTTCAAATTTAAAATGCAAAGGCGGAGTTTACACTTACCCCATAACAGAGACAGGTAATACGAATCAATCAATGGTACCTGATTTAGTTATATCATTGGGAAATAATGTGGCCTCATATGGCATGAAACCGTTTCTAAGAGAAAACTGCACGTCTTTCCGCCATATTTCAATTGATAAGGGAGGACGAATTAGAGATGTTTTTAAAGCATTAACTGATGTATTTGAATGTTCACCATCTTATTTCTTTAAATATTTTGCTGAAAATACTCCCTCATCATGTTCTAATAATCTTCAATTTTACAATATTTGGTATGACAGTTCAATAAAAATAAAAATTCCAGAATTCGAGTTTTCAAACTTCTATGTTGCTCAAAAGCTTGCTCCCAAGATTCCGGATTTTTCTATTTTGCATTTGGCCATATTAAGTAGTGCACGAGTGATGCAATTTTTCGATTTAAAGAAGCATGTAAGAGTCTTTTGTAATGCTGGAGCACTCGGTATAGATGGTTGCCTATCAACCTTTATTGGTCATGCAGCTGCGACAACTGACAAGGCGTTTTGCGTAATTGGTGATTTAAGTTTTTTCTATGATATGAATGCAGCAGGTATTAGCCATGTCAGCAATAATGTAAGAATAATACTATTAAACAATGGAGGGGCATCCGAATTCCATTTTTTTATGGATAAAAAAGATATTCCTACTTTGAATGTTCATGTTTGTGCTGAACATAAGAAAAAAGCAAAGGGATGGGTTGAATCTTTGGGTTATAATTATTATTCAGCATCTAATAAAAGTGAATTTGAAACTGTATTTACATCCTTTTTGGAGGATTCAGATGCGCCCAAATTCCTTGAAGTTTTTACTGATAAAGAAGAAGATGCTAGATTATCAAAGGAATTTTATATATCCAACCATAAGTTACCTGGGCTGCTAGATAATGTTAAAAGTGTAGCATCTAGGGTTAAAAGGAAGCTATTTTAATTTTTCAAGATGTTCAGAAGATATATAAATAGCATTAAGAATAAACTTATCCGGGAACGTATTGTTCCTGTATTTGTTACAAATATTCCTTCTAAAATATTAAGTGGGAAAAATGCTATAGTTTCAGGTGGTAGCAGTGGAATCGGGTATGGCATAGCAAAACTTATGTCAGAATCCGGATGTAATGTGCTAATACTAGGTACAAATGAAGAGAAACTAAAAATAGCATCCTCAAAAATTAATGTAGATTATTTAGTACTAAACATCAATATTGTACAAGAAATTGATGCCAAAATTAAAGAAATATCTAAAAATAAAAACATTGATATACTAGTTAATAGTGCAGGCGTTCATGGCAAAGATAATTTTGGAGCTATAACAGAAGATGGGTGGAACTCTGTGATGAATGTTAATTTGAGGGGTCTATATTTCTTAAGTCAAGCTGTTGCAAACCATATGATTGAAAGAAAAATAAGTGGTCATATATTAAATATCAGTTCAGCTTCTTCATTAAAACCCTCCTGGACTCCGTATGAAATTTCTAAACGTGCAGTAGATGGAATTACTCGAGGAATGGCTCATAAGCTAATTTCAAATGGTATTATTGTAAATGGTTTAGCACCAGGTCCAACAGCTACACCAATGCTCCAATTTGATAAACAAAAAGTAGTTGATTTGTCTTGGCCAGGAAACCCCTCTGGTAGAGTTTCGACTGTAGAGGAAATAGCAAATCTTGCACTATTTTTAGTAAGCGATTTAGGCAATGGCATTGTTGGCGATACAATATTCATGTCTGGTGGTTCAGGTACGATTTGTATCGATAAATAATCGAGTTTAAAAAGCATGTCACATTCTGATAATAATAAGCGTATTTTAAAAAATACGCTGCTATTGTATTTTCGGTTATTTATCACGATGGGGGTATCGTTAATAACCTCACGAATTGTACTTGAAACATTAGGAATTGAAGATTTTGGGATCTACAATATTGTAGCTGGTGTTGTAATCCTATTTTCTTTTTTAAATAATGCGATGTCCAATGCGACACAGCGATTCCTTAATTTCGAGATTGGTAAAAATGATACTGTTCAATTAAAAAAGGTTTTTAGTGCAAGTGTAAATGTTCACTTAATACTTGCTTTTTTAATATTACTATTGGCAGAAACTGTTGGGCTATGGCTTATAAATAATAAGATTAATATTCCATTTGCAAGAATTTCCGTTGCAAATTGGGTTTACCAAGTTTCTATCATTACTTTTTTGGTAAGCATAATTCAGGTGCCTTTCAATGCAACAATCATTGCACATGAAAAAATGTCTTTTTATGCATATATAAGTATTTTAGAAGTAACATTAAAGTTTGTTTTAGTATATTTATTACAATTTCTGTCTTATGACAAGCTAAAGATTTACTCGGTTTTAATTTGTTCAGTATCAATAATTATATTGATAACTTATGTGCTTTATTGTTACAAAAAATTTCCAACGAGTCGATATAAACATTTTTGGGACAAAACACTTTATAAGCAACTTCTAAGTTTCTCAGGTTGGAGTATTTTTGGAAGTTTGGCAAATGTTGGTAAAACTCAGTTAATAAATATCCTGTTGAATATTTTCTGTGGTGTCAGAGTTAATGCAGCAATGGGGATTACCAATCAAGTAAGCACTGCAGTATATAATTTTGTGAGTAATTTCCAAACTGCTTTCAATCCACAAATCGTAAAATCATATGCTTCAAGTGATAAAAAGTACTTTAATTCACTTGTCTTTCAAACCTCAAAGTTTTCATATTATCTAACTTTTATATTGGCTCTACCAATACTTATAAATACAAGATTAGTATTAGAATTATGGTTGAAGTCCGTTCCAGAATATACCATTCAATTTTGTCAATTATCGATTATTACAATTCTGATAGAATCAATTTCAGGTCCAATTTGGATGTCTGTAAATGCTACTGGAAAAATTAAAGGTTATCAGATTGTTATGAGCGCATTGGTTTTTCTAAATGTTCCCATATCATATATTCTGCTAAAATATAATTACTTACCATATTATATTTTAGTTGTAAATGTTGTGATTTGTGTTTTTTCACTTTTTACTAGGCTTGCTTTTGTTAAACATTTAGTAAATTTTCCTGTAAAACAATATTTGAAAGAGGTGGTGATTATACTAATGGTTGTAACGATTTTATCAATTCCACTTCCCTATGTTACTGTGTTATTAGTAGAAAGAAACTTCTTGGGGTTTCTAATCACATCCCTAACTTCGGTACTTTCAGTAGGAAGTATAATTTATTTGTTTGGGTTAAAGAAACAAGAACAAGATTTACTAAAGTTGAAATTCTATCAATTTATAAAGTCAAAGAATAACTCATATTAATTTTAAATAGGAGTTTAGAATCACGTTAATTATGAATAGTACTTTAAAAAAGATATTAAGGCCTTCATATCGATTTGTTATACATAAAATTGAAGAGGTAAAAAGAAGAACTGATACAAACAGATTATTGCGAATCTCTAAAGATGTAAATAATCAAAAAATCTTTTACTTTGGCATCACGGAACATTCAAATTTGGGTGATTTGGCTCAATATTATTGTATAAGGAAATGGATTAGTGAGAACTATCCTTATTCAGAGGTGTATGAATTTGAAGCTACTACAGTTGTTGAGACTCGCTTTAAATTCAATAATAAACTTAAAAAAATACTCAATCCCAAAGATATTATTATTTTTCAAAGTGGATATTGTACACAAGACCTAGGTGGAAACCATGAATTAATGCATCGAGTAATTATTGATGCATTCCCTAATGCCAGGACTTTGATGATGCCACAAACGATATTCTTTAACTCTGAAGAAAAAAAACAAATCACTTCGAAATCCTATAACCAAAACAGGAATCTTTTATTTCTCGCCCGCGATAAAGTGTCATGTGATATGGCTTACGAAATGTTTCCAGATATTACCGTCAAACTTTTTCCAGACATAGTTACATCACTTATAGGTCACTACAATTTTAAATTTAATAGAGATAAGGTTTTATTTTGTTGTCGAGATGATTCTGAGAAATTTTATTCTAATGAAGAAATTGATCAACTTCGAAAAAAGATTTGTGATTTGCTACCTACGGAAATGATTGATACTACAATACCTGTTGATTTTAAAATAATCAGAAGAAATCTTACGCACTTTATTGAAGAAGAAATTAAATTATTTGGTCATTACAAACTCGTAATTACCGATCGATATCATGGGACGATTTTTTCATTAGTGGCAAATACACCTGTAATAGTCATTAAAACAAATGATCACAAAGTAACTACAGGGGTTGAATGGTTCCAAGGTATATACGACGAACATGTATTTTTAGCAGACTCATTGGATCATGTTTACAATTTGGCAAAATGTATATTAAAGTCAGACATAAAAAAATCGTTAGAGCCCTATTTTGATAGTGAATATTTTAAAAAATTAAAGAGTGTTTTTGAAGCAATATAGTGTTTTTATTGAAAAATTTAAATTTAAGATTGAGAGATGAAAGTACTCTGGTTATCTCACATCCAAATTTTGCCGGTTGATTTCATTAGTAAAAATAGTTATCCTGGTGGTAATTGGATTTCATCTTTGATGCAATTAGTAGAAGATGTGGAATCAATTGAATTAGGAATTGCCTTTTTTGGTGATGAGACAATTTCTATTCAATCTACAAAGGGCACAAGTTATTTTCAAATTAAACAGACGAAGAAGAATAAAATTCAAGATTTACTATTTCGTTGGGAGCATAAAATTGATTCGGATTTACAAAAGAAATCAATTTTAAATATAATAAATAAGTTTAACCCAGATGTAATTCACATATTTGGTACTGAGGCTCTTTTTGGTTTATTCATAAATGAAATCAATATTCCAACAGTCATTCAACTTCAGGGATTATTGAACCCGTGTTTAAATGCATGGAAAATACCGGGATTAACAAACTTTAAGTTGATTATTAATTCTACCACTTCATTGTTTTTAAGAGGAGCAGGCTTGTTTCATGACTATTATCGCTTTAGGAACAAGGCAAAAAGGGAAATTGATATTTTAAATAAATGTTCAAATTATATTGGTCGAACTCATTGGGATAAAGCAATTACAAGATTATATTCACCAAATTCGAATTATTTTCATTGTGATGAAGTCCTTAGGGATAGCTTTTATAAAAATAAGTGGGTAAATCATTCAAGCGAGGTCTTTGTAATATCTTCTACGATAAATGCCGATATCTACAAGGGGCTTGACGTTATTCTAAAAACGGCAGATCTATTATGTAAAAACACCGATTTAAAATTTGAATGGAATATTTATGGTGTCAATAAAGAATGTGAGTATGTCCATTTAGTAGAAAATTTGTTGAAGATAAAATCCAACGAAAATAATGTCAATTTTAAAGGCATAGTTAATGAGAATGAATTAGTAAAAGCATTACTTAATTCCAATATATTTGTTCATTGCTCGTATATTGATAATAGCCCAAATAGCATCTGTGAGTCACAAATTATTGGATTACCTGTCATCTCAACTAATGTAGGTGGTATATCTACATTGATAAGCAATGATTACAATGGCATTTTGGTTCCACCAAATGATCCACATTATTTGGCACAAAGCATTATTGAACTCTCATTAAATCCAAATAAAATGACGAGTATTAGTGATAATAGTTATATGACTGCCCATAAACGTCATAATAAGAATACAATTGTCAACGATTTGATCAATATTTATAATATAATTAGTCGACCCTGATAAAGCACTCAATATATTGAATATCAGTGAAATAAATCGATAAAACCCTTTGATTATTAACCGAAAAGCCTTATCTTTATGTCATAAACCTGCAAATTTATGACGCTAT